>VMHT01174671.1_pt1 | contig 14305 bp, 14 predicted proteins | sample 4693611 | NCBI WGS metagenome assembly VMHT01 (sample SAMN12280063, study PRJNA550983) | marine metagenome | isolation source: seawater sampled from same location over 5 years 0.02-0.2 micron viral filtrate | place: USA: collected off the coast of southern California halfway between the port... ... | reverse complement strand
CCTATAGAGCCGTGGTAGACCACCACGTTGATAGGCTGGATGTGGAAGCGCAGTAATGCGTGCAGCTGACCAGTACTAATAGCTCAATTGGCTTGATTTATGCACTGAAAAAAATTTTTATAACTGAGTATTTAAATTAACATGAAATAAATTACTCAATTTATCGAATAGTTTTTCATATTAGTTATTATTTAAAAACCCACATTATATTAATGTGAGCTATTGCAAAATTTTATGGTATTAATTTTCTATGAATATACTTGGAGTTAATTATGGTGGTCACGATACATCAGCTGCATTAATTAAGGATAGAAAGCTAATTTGCGCTTTTGAAGAAGAAAGGTTCAATAAGGAAAAACATACAAAAAAATTTCCAATAAATTCTATTAAAGCTTGCCTAAAATCATCTAATCTAAAAATAGAGGATATTAATTATATCGCGTTGTCTACAGATCCAAAAAGACAAATAAGAAATTTCTATTTAAGAGGAGCACTTAAAAATGACCAAGGTTTAAAAAAATTAGTTGATGAACATAAATATATAAAAAAATGGTACAATCTAGAAAATTTTGTTAGAAAAAAGCTTAGATATAAAGGGGAGTTTAAATATTATAAACATCATTTAAATCATTTATCGAGCTGTTATTATCCAAGCAATTTTAAAAATTCTCTTGTCGTATCCTACGATGGTGTTGGTGAAGGAGAAACTAGTTACTTTGCTGTAGGACAAAATAATAAACTAAAAGTGCTGCATGATAAAAATTTTTTTCCAAATTCATTAGGCTTGATATATGCTGCATTAACATCATATCTTGGATGGAGGTATGCTTGTGATGAAGGTATAATAATGGGTTTAGCATCTTATGGCAAACCACATAAAAAAATTCCATATAATAAAAAAACTTATATTCAGGTTTTTAGAGAGATAATAAAATTTGAAAATTTTTTAAATTTAGAAATTAATACAGATTGGATAACTTACCACAAAGAGAGAGATACATGGTTAAGTGAAAAATTTATTCAAACTTTTGGGAAGAGAAGATTATATAAAGACAAATTAAATCAGCATCATAAGAATATTGCTGCAGCACTTCAGCTACGATTGGAAGAGGTAGTTTTATCTCAATTGAAATTTTTAAAAAAAAAATTTAAATTTAAATATTTATGTCTATCAGGCGGCGTTGCTTTAAATTGCTCAATGAATGGAAAAATTGCTAAGTCCGGACTTTTTGAAAAAATATTTGTTCAACCAGCAAGTGGTGATGCTGGATTAGCTATCGGCTCAGCAATTAATTGTTCTTTAGAGGTTGAGACAAAAAAAAAGCTTACATTTAGCACAAACTGCTATTTAGGCTCAAAATTTTCTAATCAAGAAATTAAAAAAATAATTAAAAAATATAAAAATAAAATTCAAATTGTTAAAGATAAAGATTATTTTGATTTTGCCTCTAAAGTTTTGATTGAAAAGAAAATTATTGGATGGTTTCAAGGTGCTGCAGAATTTGGACCAAGAGCTTTAGGCAATAGAAGTATATTGGCGTCACCAAATCCATCAAAAATAAGAGATATAATAAATAAAAATGTAAAATTTAGAGAAAGCTTCAGACCTTTTGCGCCGTCTATTCTTGAAGAACATTGTTCAAAATTTTTTGATATAAAGCAAAAAAGTGAATATATGTTAATAGCATGCAAGGTTAAACCAAAGATGAAAAAGTATATTTCTGCTACGGTACATGTGGATGATACCTGTAGAGTTCAAACAGTATCAAATGAATCAAATGAAAAATACTATAAATTATTGAAGTCTATGTACTCAAAAACAAAAGTTCCAGTTTTGTTGAATACTTCATTTAACATTAAAGGCCAACCAATAGTTAACTCACCAAATGATGCACTATTGTGCTTTCTTAAATACAACATAGATTATCTGTTTATTGGAGATTATATACTTAAAAAGAAGAATTTTAAAAAAAGATTTTAAGCTGAACCATTAAAAGTTCTTTAAATGAAAATAAAATTAATAATGGAAATAAATTGATCATAAAAAATTATATCTCAAATAGATTAAAAAAAAAAAAACACTTCAGCAAAAAAAAAATTATTTGTGAAATTTGTGGAAGTAAGAATTGTATAGATCTAATTAATTTAGGAAGAGTAGGTAAAAACTGTAACTATAACTATTTACCAGTGAGCTTTTGTAATTATTGTGAATTAAGATTTTTAAATCCTCGTCCTACAGATAAATATTTCAAACATTACTATACCTCTTCATATAGAAAGAAAAAAAATAATAATTTACCTCTAGATGATTTTTTTGATGAGTCTCAAATCAAAAGAGGTCAATCTGTATATAATTTTTTTCAAAGCAAAATTAACTTTAGAAAAGGAAATATGCTGGATCATGGTTGTGCTGTTGGTCTAACAATGCTTGCTTGGAAAAATAAAGGTTGGGAAACTACTGGAATTGATCCGAATGCACAAAGTGTGAATTATGCAAAAAAGAAATTAAAATTGAATGTAAAAAAATTCTTTGGCGAAAATATGCCAAATTTTAAAAAAAAATTTAATGTCATATTAAGCCTTGGGTCTTTAGAACACTCATATGACATAAATCAAACATTAAAAAAAATACAATTAAATTTAAAAAAAAATGGAAATTTAATTATTAGATGGCGTTCAGACAAAATGATAGGATCCCCTTTTGAGTATTATAACATTAATCATTTTAGATATTTTACTCGTTACACATGGGAAGTATTGTTAAAAAAATATTACTTTGGGAATATTAAATTTTTTAATAGAAAAGTGGAGGGATCAGATGCTTACGAATATATTGTCTGTACAAAAAAAAAAAATAAGGTAATTTCAAAAAGAGCTATAAGTAAGAAAAATTATTTAAATTACTTCAATAAATATATTCAAAAATACAAATTAATTTGTGAAAATTTAGAAAAACAAACAAAAAAATTTGATTTTAATAAGGTAAATAAATATGTTAACAAAAATAAGATAGGTTTATTGTTTCTTAAAAGAAAAGATGCTTTAAAAAGATTTTATAGTGAGACAAAAGCATTTAAAAGGAACTTTAAAATTCATTATGAAAATTAAAACAGATAAAAATATTAAATCTTTAAAATCAAACTGGAAATTTGACAAAAATGTTGCAAAAAATTTTGAAAGTCATGTTACAAAATCTGTACCAATGTATGACGTTTCTCATGATTTATGTGTTTCATTGAGTGAATTTTTTCTTAAGGAAAATGGAAGATGTTACGATATAGGATGCTCTAACGGGTCCTTGTTAAATAAAGTAAGAGTAAAAAATTCTGGAAAGAAACTTAATTTGATTGGTATAGACAATTCTAAGCCAATGATTTCATTAGCAAAAAAAAATATAAAAATATTTCCTTTAAACATAAAAATCTTGAAAAATTCTCATTTTTAAAATGTGATCTTGTTTTTTCACTTTATACAATCCAGTTTTTAAAACCAGAATATCGTCAAGATTTATTAAATAAAATTTATAATTCTTTAAACTGGGGAGGTGCGTTTGTATTTTTTGAAAAAATAAGAGCTAACGATGCAAGATTTCAAGATATTATGACGTTTCTTTATTTTGACTTTAAAAGTCAAAATGGACTTGATAGTTCTGAAATATTGAACAAAGAAATTTCTTTGAGAAGTGTTCTTGAGCCCTACACTATACAGGCTAACATTGATTATTTAAAAAGAGCTGGATTTAAAGACGTGATGCCAATTTCACAATATCTAAATTTCAAAGGTTTTTTAGCAATCAAGTGAAGTTATGCATTTAATCTTTTGAGTATATATTTTTCAATTTTTTTTTCCCCTTCCCACTTTAAGTTTTTACATTTAGTTTCATGTTGCTTGATAAGTTCAGCATTATTAATATTTTTTATAATAAAATTAAGTGATTTTTCGATGGTTTGAAATCCATATCCTAATTTATTATTAATTAGTATCCTTGAATTATAAAAAAACTCAGAATAAGTATTCTTAGCGTAAGGAATAATAATGATACCTCTTTTAAGACATTCCTCTATCGTACCAAGACCAGGTTTAATAATTGCAAATTTAATTTCTTTATACATTTTTTTTGAGTAGTCTGCTTTAGCAAAACCCATATTTTTAAAATTGTGATCAAAAATTTTAGGATCAATGTAAAACTTGATATTTTTTATATTTTTTTCGTTGAAGTATTTTATTAAATTTTTTTTAATTGAATTAACACCTTTATAATCAGACGTTCCCAGAGATATCAAAACACTTTTTTTATTTTTGTATGATTTAAATTTTTCAAAAAAAGGGATTAATTTATTATTTTGTTTTTTGAAATATTTTTCTTGAAATAAATAATTTCCGCAAGAAAAATTTTTTTTTATTTTTTTATCAAGATCTATAAATTTTTTATGATTTAACTTGAGATTTTTATGCCACAAGAAATTATAATATAGAATAGTCTTTTTATTTAATTCAGATAAATCTGCAAAATTATCTATCCAAACATAATCGTTTTTATTAATTATTTTATCTATTTTTTTTTGATTAAAATAAAAATATTTTTTTTTTTCAATTTTAAAAATTTTATTTATTAAAACAATCTTAACTTTTTTGTTTATTATAAATTTAGATTTTATTTTTTTATTTAATAAAATTGATATCTTTAATTTTTTAGACAAGTGATTTGCTAAAATAATCGATCTTCTAATATGCCCAAGACCGTTGTCTGAAGGTATTATTAATAAATTCACTATAAATTAAGATAATTCCAATTAAGATTGGTAATATTATTGTTATCAAGTAAGTTCCAGCAATCAAAAATAAATTTTTTATGAATAGTCTTATTTGTTCTTAAATTTTTATTAATTATCTCCAAAAAGTAATGATGGTTATTAATTATAATAATCATATCGTAATCATTAATTTTTTGGTGATTAATACAAAAACTATAATTATCTTTTGGGCCAAAAACCTTTTGCATCATATTTTGCATTGGATCTAAAAATTCAATTTTAGTTTTATTACTTTTAAGAAAATTTGCTAAATCTAACCCTGGTGAATTTCTTATGTCAATTGTCTCAGGGGTTCCTTTAAAAGCCAAACCCATAATCAATACTTTAAATTTATTTTTTTTTATCGTTTTGAGTTTATCAATAATCAATTTTCCATAAAATTTTATTGTACTATTATTGATTTTTCTTGATAGATCTGCGAGTTTATAACCACTAACTTTTTTATTTAAACTTTTTTTAAATAAATAAGGGTCTTTGGGTAAACAATATCCTCCAACACCTAGACTTGGCCTAGCAATATTATTTCTTTCATATCCATAATTTGCTTTTTCGATTAATTTTGATCCACTTAATTTGTGAAAATTTGCAATTCTTGCCAATTCATTTGAAAATGAAAAATTTAAATCTCGATATGAGTTTGATGCCAATTTAATTATTTCACCTTCTTCAATGGATGAGAGACTAAGAGTGTTATTGAAAACCTTATTAGAAAAAATTTTTATTTGATTTAAACAATTTTCCGAATACCCAGAAATTAATTGAGGAATTTTAGTAATTTCCTCTAGTGCATTTCCCTCAATTATTCTCTCAGGTAAATAAGAGAAATAAAATTCTTCACCACATTTTAGTTTAGTATTTTTTAATAGAGTTTTTAGAAATATTTTTCTTGATGCTCCAACAGGCACTGTTCCTCTTAAGATTACTAAATCATGTTTTTTTAAAACTTTCCCTAAATTTTTTGCTACATCAATCAATTTTTTGTTATCTATTTTATTACTAATTAAATCTGATCCTAAGCAAATTATATATACTTCAGCTACTGACTTTTTTATATTACTTGAAATATTAAGTTTATTGTTTTTTAAAGAATATTTCAGATTTGTATTTAAATTTTTTTCATAAAATTCTAATTTTAATTTTTTTAAATCTTGAATTTTTTTAATATTCTTATCAAATCCTTTTACTTTCTTAAAACTTTTTAATAAATGAACTGCTAATGGTAAACCAATATGTCCCAAGCCTATTACGCAAACATTTTTATATTCATAGTCATTAAATAAAAATTTATAATCTAATACCTTTAAAAATATATTTTTTTTATCAACTAAGATAACTTGTTCTATATTCTTAATATTTTTCTTATTAATTCTTTTTTTTAATTTTTGATATAAATCGTTATCTAATTCATCATCTTTTAAAATGATGGGATTCTTATTTATAAATTCATCTATAATTATGTTTTTATTTTTTTTCTTTTGTAATCTTCTTAAATCTCCTAAGCTAATAAGTCCTTCAAATTTTTTATCATTTGAAATTTTTATGGCAATTTTCTTATTATCTTTTTTTTGTCTTTCAAACTCCTCAATGAAATCTAATAATTTTTGATTTTTTTTAATAAAAAAGTAATCCTGATGCATTATATTTTTACTTCTTCCCAATTATATATATCTCTTACTGATGATTTAGCACAAAATCTGCCTCTATAATAATCTCGATTTAAAAGCTCTTCATGTGTCAACTTCCTTTTTTCTTTGCCATAAAAATTTCTTGGATCTATCTTAAACTTGTCTTTTAAATATTTTTTTTGACTATTCTTACTAAGTTTAGAAAATTCTATAATTTCTTTTATTTCTCCAGGTAAAATTGAAACTTTTCCATCTTTAGATTTATCATGATCAAATATTCTAATATGTCTTTCTATATATTTTGCACCGAAATAAATTGAACACAATGAGGCTAAATTCTTTCTTTTATTTGTTGATAAAGAGTGATCTGAATAACCAACTTTATCAGTAAATTTTTTTAAAAATTTAATTCTTGCTAAATTCAAAAAATTTAATGGCGTAGGATATAAAGTAATACAATGAAGTAGAGTGAATTTAGTTTTATTTTCTTTTAATATTTTTACAGATTTTTCAATTTCATCATCAAATGTTGCTCCTGTCGAGATAATCAATTCATTAAATTTTTTACTTAATTCTCTTAATAGCTGGAAGGAACTACAGTCATAACTTGCTACTTTTACACTTTTAAAACCTAGATTATATATTTTATTCACATGGTCTCTTGAAAAACAGGTCACTAAAGGAGATACATTGTATTTTTCACAAAGCCTTACAAATTTTTCAAAACTTTTTTCTGGTAGTTCTAATTTTTTTAATCTTTTAAATTCAGATTTGAAAGGTCTTTTTATTGAATATATCTTGGAGTTATTAATTAAACCATTTTCAAATCGAGGTCTAAAAGATAGATTTTTTGAATATATATATTGAAGCTTAACTAATTTTGCGCCATTTATTGCACACTCATCAAGCATTTTTTCTACATTTTTTATATTACCAAGGTGGTTTTGGCATAGTTCAGCTATAAAATTAAAGTTTCTCATAAATTGATTTAAATTTATTAAGGATAAAGTTGTCTGTTTTTAAAATTGATTCATTTGTTAAACCAGCAATATGATTGGTATAAATCAAATTGTCAATTCTATTATAATTTTTTAGAGCAGATATATTTTTTTGGTATTCATTTTTTATCACGTCCGTCGAATAAAAAATTTTTTTTTTTTTAGCAAGATTCACAGCAAATTTTTCATCTAGAACTTCACCTCTAGAGGTATTTATTAATATACAATTTTTTTTTAATTTTTTTAGTTTTTGCATATTTAAAAAATTATAATTTTTTGAGACCAAAGGAATGTTGATAGTAATAATATCACAGTTCTTTAATATGTAATTCAGAGAAGTATTTTTACTGTATTTATTTTTTTTATTTTCTTTATCATATGAATAAATTGATGCTTCGAAAGCGTTTAAAATTTTTGAAATTTTATTACCAATTCTTCCCATTCCAATAATGCCAATTTTTTTTTTATATATTTCAGATCCAATAAATTTTTCTCTGTTTTTTAGTTTAAAAATATTCTTTATTTTTCTAAGAGTGAGAAGTATTAAAGTAATTGTAAATTCAGTAGAAGCTGAAACAGTATTTAAAAATTTATTATAATCCTTTAAAGTTATTATTTTGATATCTTTATTTTTAAAATAACGTTTATCTATATGATTAGTTCCAGTTGTTGGACTTAAAATAAATTTAATCTTGTTTTTTTTTTTAAATTTAAGTTTGTGTGAAAATCTTAATAAAATTATCTCATAATTATGAAATATTTTGTCAAATTTTTTTTGATTTAAATTTGAAAAATTACATTTAAACATTTTATTTAATGAGGATGTAATTTTTTTACTAAATAAATTTTTACATGGACAAATTAATTTCATCTTTTTTTCTTAATTGTTAAAAATTTAAAAAATTCCAAATCTTTTTTTGTATCAATATTTGTAGTTTCAAGTCCTTCCATTTTAAATCCATAACATTTACTACCTACTAAAGAGTTATTTTTTAAAAAATAATTTCTTTCAATTATATAGAAAGACCCTGATCTAATATAGATTTTTGGTAATTTTTGTCTTGGCATCATATTTTCTTTTTTAAAATTCATGAAATTTTTACATAAGTTATTCTTTAAAATTTTCATTCTGTAAGGGTGATTTCCTTCAACATTAGAAATAGATAAAACACTATTGTATTTTTTATTTTTTAAAATTTTTATTCCAGACAAAATTTTTTTATAATCTCTAACAGGACATGTTGGTTGCAAAAGAACTATACCAAAATATTTTTTATTAAATATTTTTTCAATTTTTAATAATTCATATTTAACAACATCTTTGGTTAGAGCTTTATCATTTGCTAATTTTTTTGGTCTAAAACCATAAAAATCTAATTTATTTTTAAGACATATATTTTTAATTTTTTTAGAGTCAGTGCTTACTAAGATGTCACAATAATTTTTGAGTTTTTTTGCAGTCTCTATTGTGAATTGTATTAAGGGCTTTCCATTAATGTTAATAATATTTTTATTTTTTATACCTTTTGACCCACCTCTTGCAGGGATTATACATAAAAATTTATTTTTCATTTTAAAAAATTAATATTTATTAATACAATAAAATAAGAATTAGTCGTTTAAAATTTTAAATAAATTTTGTTTAGCTTTTTCTGGATCTCCCAGATATCTATTAATTATCTTTTTATGATATTTTTTTTTTTCTATTTTTAAGACTATATTTAAGGGCATGATCAAGTTTTTGCTCGAAAGTTTTAATATTTTTGCAAATTAAGTCATTTGGATATTCAAAGCAGTATTTCATATCTTTATTTTTTAAGTTTATCATAGGAATTAAAACTTTTTTGTTATTATATATTGATTCATAAATTGATGTGGAGTTGAACCCGATAACAATATCAGATTTAGGTAAATAATCCTGGGCGTCACCAGTGTGAAAATATTCAATATTTGAAGTTTTTTTTGATATGTCATCAAGTCTTTGGTTATAATTACCAACTTTAGATTTTATGATTAAATTTACATTCGGATTTTTTTTCATGTAAGAAATTAAAAATTTTTCAATTTTTTGTATTAAATTGTTCCAATTTTTTTTAGGATTTGTATTCCCTATCCCCCCCTTAGGGTGAATTGTAAAGTATAAAATAGTTTTTTTGGTATTAAATTTATTTTTAATTTTTTTAATTCTGGGAAAACCAATCGAATATATTCTTTTTTTTTCAACTAGCTTTTTGGCTAGCATATATTTTTTGATATCTTCATTGTAAACTGTCATTTTGTGATAAAAATTTAAATTATTAAAAATTTTTTTGAAACTCTCTAGACGAATTTTTCTTAGAATAGGTGAGTAATTATTTTCTTTCAATAAACAATAATATTTTATTTTGCTCTCGTCTTTAAAAATTGATGGGCCAAGCGATTCAACATAAGTGAAATTAAACGTTATAAATATGACATTAAAATACTTATTACCAAAATAATGATTTATTTTTTCAATATAGTTTTTATATTTATAATTATTTTTAATACCTTTAAAATTTTTTTGTTTGAATTTATAAAAAGTTGGAGTCTTCTTAAAGAAAAAATGATAAATATCTTTAAAAAAAACTCTACTTAAAATAAAAATTTTATAATCTATTTTTTTATCTTTAAATGTCTCAAGGATATCATCTACACCTCTTGATTTATATAAGATAAAAATAGTTTTTTTTTTTAATTTTTTTTTGTAATTAAAAATTTTGTGTCCACTTTTTGAGAAGTTTATTGCAATGAAACTTAAAATCGGTAAATTCAACCTAAGACCTAATAAGCTTAAATATCTTAGAATTAATAACTTTAAATTATACATAATTAGATATTATACACAGTCTCTATTATTTTAAATTAATTAATTTTTGAAACTTTAAACATTCTAAATCAAATACTAATCACATTATATTTCATCGCACTTGAATTTTATATTAATTAGATTTATTAAATTTAATCGTGATTTTAAAAAATAAAATTGGCATTATGCAGGGAAGATTATTGCCAAAATATAAAGGTAAGTATCAAGCTCATCCAATTGGATATTGGCAAAAAGAATTTAAAATAGCTAAAACACTCGGGCTTGATTGTATAGAATTTATTTTCGATTACCATAAATCTAAAGATAATCCGTTGCTTAATCCTACTGGTTTGGAAGAAATTAAAAAGTTAGTTAACCTCACCGATGTTAAAGTTTTATCAATTTGTGCTGATTATTTTATGCATGCACCAATTCATAGTAATAATACAAAAACTGTTAATAGAAGCTTAGAAATTTTAACTTTATTAATAAAAAATGCATCACTGATAGATACATCTGATATTATAATTCCTTGTGTTGATCAATCTAGTTTAAAAAGTAAAAAAGATATTAATAATTTTGTAATCAATATTAAATCAGTTATAAAATTAGCAGAAACTGAAAATGTAAATATTTGTCTTGAAACAGATTTAGAGCCAAAAACTTTTGGGAATATGATAGATTCAATTGGGTCAAAAAATGTTACTGTAAATTATGACGTAGGAAATAGTGCTGCATTGGGGTACGATGCAAAAGAAGAGTTTAAAGCTTATGGCTATAAAATCACTGATCTTCACATCAAAGATCGTTTATTAGGTGGTAAGTCAGTTAAGCTTGGAACTGGAAATGCTGATTTTTCAAAAATTTTAAATCTTTTATCATTATATGAATATAAAGGTAAAATAATTTTTCAAGCTTTCAGAGATAAAGAAGGGTTAGAGATTTTTAAAGATCAATTATCCTGGTTTTTGAACTTCGTAAAAAATGAGAAAACTTAAAATTAAAAGAATAGAAGGTTTAAAAGTCGTGCTTGAACCTTTTTCTATTAAGTTTGTTAATAATGATTACCTAGCCTGGATGAAGGACTCAGAGACTGCTAAGTTTATTAAAAAAGCAAAACAAAATACATCTTTGAATGATCTGCATCTTTTTGCAAATAAAATGATTGATAGTAATTTTGATTATTTTTTTGCAATTTTATTTAAAAAAAATTCTAAACATATTGGTAATGTTCGATTGGGTCCTGTAGATTTTAAAGGAATGAAGAGTAATTTTGGAATTTTAATAGGTAATAAAAATTTTCATGGAATTGGCATTGGAACAGAGGTACTTAATCTTATTAAAAAATTTAGTTTTAAATATCTTAAACTTAAAAAAATTGTTTTTCCTGTAGTAAAAAAAAATATTCCTGCAATGGGTCTTTATAAAAAAAATGGTTTTATATTAAAAAAAAACTTAAAAAAAAATTTTGTTAAAGATGGTCGATCTTGGAAACTTGTTGAATGGGAGATGAAAAATCCAAATATAAAAAAAAAATCAGATGAAAAGAAAATTTAATCATATAGCAGTTATACCTGCTAGAAAGAATAGTAAATCCTTACCTTTTAAAAATAGATTTTTATTTAAATATACTGCAGAATTTCTAAAGAATTCTGAATTATTCGATAAAATATATGTAAATTCCGATGATCCACATTTAAAAGATTTGGCCAAGCAACATGGTTTTATTTTTTATAAGAGACAAAAAAATTTAGCTAATGATACTACTTGTATTAAAAAAGTTTTTATGGATATGAAAATAAAATTGAGACTTCCAAGTAAAACTTTTATTTGGCTTTTTTATATTCCTATAGTTTATAAAGATTTAAATGATTTTAAAAAATCAATTAAATTAGTAGAAAAAAAAAAGTTAAAATCAATATGTGGATTTAAAGAAGTAGATACACACCCACTTAATACATGGTATTTAAAAAAAAATAAACCATTTCAATTTGTTAAAAATAATATATGTAGAAGGCAGGATCTCCCTAAAGCTTACTCACATCATCACTATATTTGCGGATTTAACATAAAATATTTACATCAGTTAAATAATGAGTTAATTTTTAAGCATACTTTTCCAATTTTAATTAATAAAAAAACATCTAAAAATTTGATTGAAGTTGATACACGTGAAGAGTTGAAAAAATTGAAAGAGATAAGTAAAAATGAAAAGACTAAAAATAAAAAATTCAAATAAAATATACAGCAAAGCAATCAAAGTTATACCAGGAGGCAGTCAAACCTTCAGTAAAGGAGTAACACAATTTGTTGAAGGCTTTGCTCCAAAATATCTTCATCGTGGAAAAGGAGCTTATTCTTGGGATGTTGATGATAACAAATATCTTGATTATGTAATGGGATGCCAACCTCTAATTTTAGGTTATGCAGATCCAGATGTAAACAAAGCAGTTATAAATCAATTAAAATTAGGCTCTACTTTCTCTTTAATGAATAAATTGGAAGTTGATGTAACAGAATTATTAATTAAGACAGTTCCCTGTGCTGAGTCTGCACGTTTTGGTAAGAATGGTGCTGATGTTACTACAATTGCGGTAAGAATAGCAAGAGCTGCAACGGGTCGTAACCATATTGCATACTGTGGTTATCATGGTTGGCATGATTGGTATATAGCAAATACAGATTTGGATAGTGGTATCCCTGATTTTAATAAAAAACTAGCACATAGTTTTGATTACAATAATCTTAATAGTTTAGAAAAAATATTTAAAAAAAATCCTCATAAGATTGCTTGTGTCATTATGGAACCACTTACAATATTAGAACCAAAAAATAATTTTTTAGTTGAGGTAAAAAAAATGGCCCATCATTATGGAGCATTATTAATTTTTGATGAAATAATTACTGGCTTTCGATTTTCACTTGGTGGAGCACAAGAACTTACTGGTGTTACACCAGATTTAGCAACTTTTGCTAAAGCAATATCTAATGCGATTCCCTTATCTGCAGTAGTTGGAAAAAAAGAGTATATGTCTGAACTTGCAAAAACATTTTTTTCATTTACTTATGGAGGAGATTGTGTTGGTCTTGCTGCAGCAAAAGCATGTATTCCAAAACTTAAACGTGAAAATGTTCCAGGTCATTTAGATACTGTTGGTAGATTACTAAAAGATGGCTTTAACAAATTGGCAAAAGATCATAAGTTAGAAGAGTACGTTGAATGCATTGGTTATCCTTGTCGAACGATTATTTCTTTTAATGGCAAAGGCAAGTATAATGATTTAGAGATAAAGTCATATTTCCAACAAGAATTATTTAGAAGAGGTATTCTTTGGGCTGCCTATCATTCATTATCATGGTCTCACAAAAAAACAGATATTAAAAAAACTCTCAATGCATTCGATGAAATAATGGGACTGTTTAAAAAGATAATTTCAAAAAATTTAAATTTACGAAATTTAATTGAAGGTGTACCTGTTCGGCCTGTGTTTCGTCAGGTAGCTGATTTTAATTATTACACTAGAAAAAATAATAAATCATAATCCTTATATTAAGAATACATTTGTAACTAAAATAGGTATGAATATTTTTGTAATTACTAAATAATTGTTCGTCCTCCATCAGAAACCATCACTGAACCAGTAATATAAGATGACGATTTACTACATAAAAATAAAACTAAATCATTATATTCATCTTTTTTTGCCATTCTACCAATTGGGATAATTTTATTGATTTTACTAATAAACTTTTTATCTTGATTATTAAAAATTCCGCCTGGAGCAATTGCATTACATCTTATATTTTTTTTTGCCCAGTAACTAGCAGTGTATTTTGTCAAACCAATTATCCCATGTTTAACCACTGAATACGAAATAGGTTTTATAAAGTCTAAACCTTCATAAATTTCTTGATTTGGCGCTACTATTCCAAGGTCAGATGAAATATTTAATATAATTCCATTCTTATATTTAACCATGTAGGAACCAAATATTTTAGTAGTTAAAAAACTGCCCTTTAAGCCTACATCAATATCTGATG
>VMHT01036175.1_pt1 | contig 14305 bp, 14 predicted proteins | sample 4693611 | NCBI WGS metagenome assembly VMHT01 (sample SAMN12280063, study PRJNA550983) | marine metagenome | isolation source: seawater sampled from same location over 5 years 0.02-0.2 micron viral filtrate | place: USA: collected off the coast of southern California halfway between the port... ... | reverse complement strand
GACTTACGAGCTACAGACTGACCTAGCTTGGACATAATCCAAGTAGACCCACGATTTGCAGATAGCTTGCACTGAAGTCTCATACCTGAGAGCTCCTTAACGCTAAACTTCTTGTCGATAGCAAACCACTTTAATATCTCAGCATCTGTGTGCTCAATAATATTAAGCATCAGCGATGGGATACGCAAGTCGTTCTTCTCACCACGGTTGAACTTCTCACTGTTAAGTAAGTCGTCCTTGGTAAGACCAGTCTCTTGCTCAATAGTAGAGTAGAGTTCTGGATACAAGAAGTCATCGTCCTGTTCGATGAAACGTATACCTTGTAAACAAAGCATCGTCTTTCTGATTGCACCCTGATAAGGGTTAGCACCTACAGTCTTAAACTGACCAGGTGTTCTACCTTTAGTTACCAAAGTAACAAGGACATCAGTCTCACCTTCTACACCCATGGTAGAAAGCTCAGGAAAGAACCAAGTGACGAATGTCTTGTCATGACTGACCTTGACCTTCACCAACTCTACTGTGTGCAACGCACCAGTAAACTCAGGATACTCGGACGCCTCAAGACGTACCTGTTGGTATCCAGGGTTGTTTTTCCTGTACTCATCGAACCAGCCGTAAGCACGTATATCTGTTGCAGGCTGTGTAGCCTCGCTTGCAGAATGCCCTGCACTAGCTTGTTCGTTAGAACCTAAACCAATTGCTCCTAATAGATTGTCCATCTTAATAGAGTTTATGGTTATCATTGTCCTATGTCTTACACCCCATAGGTTAGGTGAGCTACACAATGTAGCTGTCGTAGAAGAAGAAACATTTGTCGCCCTGCTTACACTTTGCTAGCGAGTGCGTAGCACGAGCGGGGGGTTACCAAAAGATTACGAGGGGTGGGGCTACTACGGGTATGACAATCGCATCCACATAAACATTAAAAATTTTTAGTTAAATTTGTTTTAGAAAAAAAATAATATTATGTACGGTAAGAAAAAAAAATTAAAAAGTTACAAATCAGGTGGTACTCTTAAGGATGTGCCTTCAGGTAACAAGGGGCTAGGTAGTCTACCTACGTCTGTAAGAAACAAAATGGGTTACAAGAAGCGTGGCGGTCTTGTTAATGGTAAATACGAGCAATACGACTAGTTATGGGTTTATTTGGTAGTGGTGGTTTTAAAAAGTTTGGTGGACGTAAGGTGTCAAGAGATACAAAACGTTTAGCTAGAAAGCTTATGCGAGGCAAAGGAAGTAACTTTGCGGATGTAGGTAGCAGGAAGCAACGTAAACGTGCAGCTGTTGAGCAGGTGTATAGTATGAAGCGTGACCAGAAGTTTGACACTGGAAGACTTAGTCAGCAGAATGCAGACAAAGAGATTACTGCTCTACGTAAATCTAAACGAGGTGGCTCTGTTTATAAAGGATATGCTCGTGGAGGTCAGTTAGGTCAGTACGATTAATTATATAATATATTTTTACTATATTAGTATTGTCATAATGAAAGATTAGTTTTTTTGGTTGAAGGAGGGTAACTTTAGGGTTGCCCTTTTTTTTTATATATTTGTAATATGACAAAAACAAAGTACGGTGTTATTCGAAAAACTAAAGCTGGGGAAATTAAAGGCTACGTTAACATGAGTACAGATTATTTCTGCTTCAACGAGGTAGACGTATTCTGTAACTACTTTGACTTAGGATTTAATGTGGTGGATAATTACTACAAGTTAGTAGGTGGTGATATTATACACTATATTTATAGATACAAAACCGAAGATGGTGAACAAATCGAAGAGTCCTACGAAGAAATAGACCATCCTACTATGGTTATGGTAACGGAGCTTAAACTCGAATAATGTATTTAGTAAATCTCGACAAGACAGGTAAGGTTATAATGGACGATAGCATTTACGCTGTAGAAGAATTCAAAGAAGTTATTAATACTAAATCACTAGGTGAAAGAGCGCTTTTATGGGTTGCTCTTTTCTGTGATTATGATAGTATCTACCGACACTTCACTGAAAGTGAAAGAGTACGTGTAGTTAGCAGTGAGGTATTCAAAGATTACAATTGGAGTGGTCAAAAAAATAAAAAAATTGCTGCCGCAATTAATAAGTATAAAGAACTTCAGTTTGACCCATTAGATGCCCAGCTAGGAGCTTTCAATGAAAAGATTAATCAATACACTGATTTATTAAAAACAGTTACCATAACCGAGGAAAACGCTAATGACATGCAGAAGGTTATGATTGGTATTGAAAAAATGCTTTCTACTAGACAAAAACTATTAGATGCAATAGAGCGCAGAGGACAAAGAGCAAAAATATCAGGTGATGCAGAAATGAATTACCTAGAAAGAAAACAATCTTATAGTGGGTAACATAAAAAAATATCAACCTATAATTTTTGAAGGTGTACCTGACCTTAATCAAGAAAGTATAGCATATAGAGAATTTTGGGATGAGCAAATTGAGCGCTGTAAGAACGGCTATAAGCCTCGTGGCATGGATGCTATATCAGGTAAACATTACTACTACCTTAACTTTTATAAAATATTGGGTAACTCTGGTGAAAGAGGAGGTCGTAAAACACTTATCGCACCTTGGTATCGAGATATGGATAAGGAGTACTTTGATTTATTTGAAACTTGTAAGGACGAAGAAAAAGGAATGATTGTAATTAAGGCCCGTGATAAAGGTTTTAGTTATATGAATTCAGGTATGCTCGCACAAGAGTTTACATTCTATCCGTTTAATGAGGTAGGTATTGCAGCAGGACTACAGGTTACTGCTGATTCTTTTTTTGGTAAAGTAAAAAATGGTCTCTTCAATCAAGAGCGTATATTTAGACACTCTATTATAAAAGATGCAGACGCCTTACTTAAGTCTGGCTACAAAAAGAAAGACAAAGACGGCAAATGGAATATAGGTGGCTTTCAGTCATCCATACACTGCCGTACAATGAGTAACCCCGAAGTATTCAAAGGGGAACGTTTATCTGTTATGGTATTCGAAGAGGCTGGTGAGTTTAAAGAACTACTAAACGCTTACATGTCGTCTAAAGCCTGCTTTATGGACGGTGATATACAATATGGTGTCCCTGTTATTGGTGGTACGGGTGGTGATATAGAAACATCATCTAAAGATTTTATGGATATGTATTATAACGCAGATGCGTTTAACTTGATACCTATGTTTATACCTGCCACCAAATGTTATCACGGGTTTTTTGATTTAGAAAAAGGTAAATCTGACATTGAAGGGGCGAAGTCTAAACTAATGGAAGAACGCGAAACTCTTCGTAAGAGTGGTAACCAAAAAGGTTACAACCTACATATACAAAACTATCCATTAACCGTAGAAGAAGCGTTCTTACAGACTAAGTCTTCTAAGTTCAATGTAAGTAACATTAACGAGCAAAGAGGGCTTATAATGTCTTCTCCGCAGACAGAAAATCAAATACAAAAAGGTAGACTAGAGTGGCTAGGTGATGGAATGGATGTGCAATGGATACCAGACGACCAAGGTCCATATAAAATATTATCACACCCAATGACAGACTATAAAGGTTTAGATATTGGAGGGATTGATTCTTATGACCAGGATACGGCAAAAAGCTCTGACTCATTAGGTAGTGCTATTATCTACCGTAGATTCTATAGCGTAGACATGCCAAGTAACTATGTAGTAGCAGAATACACCGAAAGACCTAAAACCGCAGAAGAGTTTTGGGATGGTTGCCTAAAGCTTGCTGTATACTATAACTCTAAAATGCTAATTGAGTTTACTAAAATTGGTATTATAGATTACTTTAAACGAATGGGTGGCATGCAGTATATGAAAGAAAGACCTACGGCAGCTCATTCACCTAAATCAGTAAACAGAAATAGGTATGGTATTCAAATGAATAAACATACTAAGTCAGTAATGGAACAGTATTTACATAAGTACGTCGAAGAAAACTGTGGAGATATTTGGTTTATGGATTTACTTGACGAATTAGCTAATTACGGAGTACGAAATACTGACCGTGTTATAGCTTTTGGTCTGTGTCTTATACATGACATAGACATATACGAAAAAAGTGTTAAATTTGGTGAATCGAAAGTTAATAACGTCGGCTTCGTTTACTATAAACGAGAAAACGGACGATTAGTACCATATAAAGAATAAACAATGGCTGTTAATAATCATGGGTTTCCCAGGCAAGCTATACCTGATAGCGAAAAAACTGAAGAATGGTGTATAGATAACTTACGCTCAATTACTAGGTTTCTAGGTGGAGCTAACTCATCTGCTGACAACTTTCTTAATAACAGAAATAAAGATATTGCGAACTATGCTATGTACAATGGTCATATTAATACAAAAGACTATGAGTACATAACAGACCAGTATGGATTACCTTTTCCTGCGCAAATGGCTAACTTTCCGCTAGCGCAAACTAAAATTGACTTACTTGTTAATGAAGATGCTGAAAGACCTTTAGATAAAAAGGTAACAGCTATTAATAAAGACGCTGCTCTTCGCAAAGAAAAGTTCAAGGTGTCTTTAGTTGCAAATAAATTACTAGAAGACATAAATAATCAGTTTGAAACTGCATTTGGCACTAAGCCACCTACAGAAAACGGTGAGTTTCCTATACCTGATGATATAGATGAATTCATGCGTTATGAGTACAAAGAACTTATTGAAGAAGTTTGTCAAGATGGACTAGATTATCTTGTAGAAAAATATAGACTAAAAGATATTTTCCGTAGCGGCTTTAGAGATTTTCTTGTTACAGGTAAATGTTTTTATAAAGTATACGTTAAAAACGGAGACCCTTTTGTAAGACGCATAGACCCACGTAGCGTTATTTGGGATTCATCTATACAAAGTGATTATCTAGAAGAGGCAAATTGGGTAGCAGAAGAAAGATTTTTATCCGTAAACGAAGTAATAGACGAATACCGTGAACAACTCACTAAAGAAGATGTACAGAAGCTTGAAGAAATTCGTCAGATTGATGGTATTGACAAGTTATCTGATTTTAATGCTGACATTGAGTGGATTGACTTCGACAAAGACAAAGGAGTTAGAATACGAGTTGTTACCTGTGAGTGGAAGTCTGTTAAAGAAATTAATTTTAAAGTTTCAGAAAACAAGCACGACCCTAAGACTCCGTTTAGAAAAATTGTTGGAGATAATTACAAGCCTCGTAAAAAAGAAAAAATAGAAAAAAAGTTTGTAGACGATGTGTGGGAAGCTACTGAAATAGGTGGACAGATATATGTAAACTGCAGACGTAGGCCAAATCAAGTACGTTCTGTAGATGATGCAGGTACTACGCCTTTATCTTACGTAGGATGTATACACAACTATTCTACTGGTAGTAGTATCTCTTTATGTGATTTACTGCGTCACGTACAAATGATGTATAATATAGTACACTACCATATAGAACTTACACTTGCAAGAGCTGGTGGTAAGGCTGTTGTTTATGATGTATCTCAATTACCAACTAATATTGGAATGGACATGCAAAGTGTAATGTATCACCTAAAGACTGATGGTATTATACCTATCAATAGTCAAATGGAAGGACAGGAAGCCTCTAGGTTTAATCAATTCCAACAAATAGACTTTACCCTTTCTAACTCAGTTAAGCAGCTTATAGAGCTTAAAATGATGCTAGAGCAAACTGCTGGTCAAATATCTGGTGTATCACCACAACGTGAAGGTTCAGTATCTCAATATGAATATGTAGGTAATGTGCAAAGAACAATTGTTCAATCTGCTTTGTCTACAAAAGGTTGGTTCTTCCAACACGGTGAGGTAAAGAAAATGGTATTTGAGCGAATGTGTAACCTAATGAAAATCTGTTGGTCAGAAGGTAAGAAAGCTGGCTACATATTAGGCGATGGTGGTTACAAATTTTTAAGTGTACTACCTGATGTCGCTTTAAATGACTACGGTGTGTTTATGGGTGATGGTGGTAAAGACGATGCTATGCGACAAATGGTACAGCAAATGTCACAGGCTGCATTACAAAGTGGCTCACTTAGTATGCTAGATGCTATTAAAGTACTTAAAGCTGATAGCTTGAATGAAGCTGAAACTGTATTAGAGCGTGGAATGGATTCTATGAAGAAAATGCAACAACAAGCGCAACAAGAAGCTGCACAACAAGCTCAAGCACAGCAACAACAAGAATCTCAAAGAATAGCAGCGGAAAATGAAAAAATGAACGCAGAGCTACAAAATAAACTTGATATTGCTAAAATAGCAGCTGACTCTAAGGTTACTGTTGCAGAAATTAATCAAGAAACAAAATTCGAGTCTGACGCACTAAAAGAAAAAGCAAGAATTCAATTAGAAGGTGTCAGAGGCGATGTGCAAGAACAATTAAACAAACAGTCGGCAAAAGTTAATAAATAATTGTATTACCTTTGTTGTACTAAAAAACAAAAAGCATGAGTGAAAGTAACAGTATTATTGACCAGGTAACTTCTGGGCAAGAAGCGCAAGATTCATTTGACGCATCAGCATTTATTAGTTCTGAAGCGGCAAAAGAAATTGAATCAGTAGAAGGTTCTCCACAAGAACAACAAGAAGTAGGAGAGCAGGATTCTGATGGTGATGTTCAATCTTTTTCTGAAACAGAAACAGAAAATGACAATGAATTTAGTTGGGATGCCGTAGAGGTAGAAGCTAAAGAAGAAGTTGAGTCTGAAGAAGAGTCAGCAGAAACTCAAGAAGATGATTGGGATTCTGTTGAGTCTACGACTGAAGAGTTTGATTGGAATGAAGTTGGTCAAGAACTTGGGGTTGAGGCAAAAACAAAAGAAGAGTTTGTTAATCAAGTAAAAAGTTTAATTGAAAATCCTGTACAAGACAATGAAACTATTTCTGAGTTACAGGAATTTATTAAACGTTCAGATGAAGAGTTGGTTATTGCAGACATGCAAGCTTCTAATTTTGATGAAGATTACATTGAAGACACACTCAACAAGCTTAAAGAATCTGGCTTACTAAAACGTGAGGCAGTACAAATAAGAACGCAACTACAAAAGTTTATCCAAAAGGAAAGAACTACTTTGAAGGAGCAACAAATTAACGCAGAAAGGCAAGCCGCAGAGGCTCAGACTAATGCAAGAAAAGAACTACAAAGTCATATTAAAACTCGTGATGAGTTTTTTGGAGGCAAAGTAAGTTCTGATGAAAAACGTAAATTATACAATTATATAACGAAAGGAGATTTTTCTAAAGAAATATTTGAAACTCACGCCAATGTTGCGGAGGCTGCTTTTCTTTGGAAGAACAAGGACAAAATCTTTAAAATGGTTCGGACGCAAGGCGTTGAACAAGGAAAGTCTAAAATTTTGAACAACATTACTTCTCCTAGTAAAAATTCAAGAAGTCAAAAATCATTTGTACAAACAAAAACAGATGGTTTTGACCCAAAAGGTTTTTTAAAATAATTGATAATTATATTTATTAATTTATTAAATACTTTAAAAAATGAAGGTATATAGTGCAAAATACGACCCGTCGTATAACACAGCAGACAACTCGCTTGTCGCTAACATGCTAAAGTACCCAGAGATTGCGAAGAAAATCATTGAATTGTACCCTCGCTACTCTATGACGTACTTATTGGAGCGCCTAGGATTTGGTGCTTCTGAAAAAGTAATTGGAGCAAACGCTTTCGAATGGAAAGTAATGTCTCGTTACAAAAAACCTGCAATTCTAGACGTAGCTGATGCTACTAACCGTTCTGCTGGTGATGTAGTAACTTACAAAATCGCTTCTGCTGAAGCTGCTGACGAATACTGTCACCTAGCAGTAAATGATGTAGTAAGAATTGATACTACAGGTACTACAGGTGTTGTAACTGCAGTTGGAACTCAAAACACAGGAGCAGCTGGTCAAACAGATGTAACTGTAAAACTTTTACAAGCTTTTGATACTGACCTTACTACAGCTACTCAGCTTGGTGTAATTGGTTCTGCATTCGGTCAAGGTTCTCTTGGTGACGAAGTAGGTGAATTATACGCTTACCCAGAAACTCACCGTAATCACTTAACTCTTTCTCGTAGAAAGTGTAAGATTAATGGTGTTGATTTACACGATGTTACTTGGGTAGAGCACAATGGTCACAGACTATGGTACTTTACTAAAGAGCAACAAATGACTGACCAGTTCATGTACGAGCTTGAATTGAACAGATGGTTTGGTAAGTCTTCAGTTTCAGGTGATATTACTTTCCCTGGTGATGCTGGTTCTGCAACTTCAGGATTCCCAGTTATGGGTGATGGTATCATCGCACAAATTGACTCAGGAAACGTATTCAACTATACTGCTGGTGGTTTAACTGAAGATATTTTACTTGACGCTTTAGCAAGTCTTTCATTGAATACATTACAGCCTACAGGAAACGAATTTGTTTGTTTCACTGGTATGGCAGGTATGGTTCAATTCCAAAAGGCTATGAAACAGTTTGTTGGTACTAGTTTAGCTAATGCTGGTTCTGCTGGCTCTACATTTGTAGACAAAGCTGGACAAGATGTATCAGTTGGTGTTAACTTTACTACTTACCACGTATTAGGTAACAAAATAACAGTTGTACACAACCCTTGTTTTGATGACCCGAATATTGCAAAATTAACTTCAGGTGTTGGTGGATTTGATTCTGCTGAATTATCTGCGTTGATGGTATTCATGGATATGTCAGTTCAAGATGGTGTAGCTAACGTTGAGCTTATCGCTAAAGGTGCTGAAGGATTCAACAGAAACTACGTTAAGAAGTACGTTCCTGGTATGATTAACCCTAACGACCCATCTTCTTTGATGGCTGCTAACGGTAATGATACTTTCGAATGTCACATCCTTTCTGAATCTGGTGTAATTATCCGTAACCCATTATCTTGCGGTATTTTGAAGCCAACTGGTCTTAATATTTAATTTTTAAAAAGTAGAAAAAATGGCTGAAGAAAAATATTTAGCGGAATATGAAAAGAGTGCAGCAGGTAACTACCTGAAGCGTTCTAGAGGTACATTGATTAATGTAATCTCTCAAGGAGCTACTGATAAAACTCTTATCGAAGAGGAATCAGGCTCAACTGTCTTAGTTACTATGACTGGTGACTCGGACAAAACTGTAACTCTGCCTGCTGCAAAAGCTGGACTTAACTTTAAATTTGTAGTTGCTGCATCTCCTTCTGGAAGTGGTGACTTAAAAATTGCTTCTGCTGTTGCAGATACTATAGTTGGTCTTACAAACGCTGATGGTGATGCAGACGGAGCTACTAACACTGCTGCTGATTTTGTTATCATTGAAACTGCTGCTGTTGGTGGAGAAGTAATTGAATTGTTATGTGACGGTACTAATTGGTATGCATTTGCTCACCAATCTGCTGTTGGTTCGATTACATTAAATGGATAATTAATTATTCAATAATATTCATCCCCTCTTCGGAGGGGGTGTTTTTTAACTAGTAAAAAAGCAAGAAAAATGGAGAACAAGAATTTAATTGTGTACACACACAAAACCAAAACTAAACTACACAGAATGCAGTTTGGTTCGCAGTACAAAGACAGACAAGGTAGAATACAAACACTTTTAGATGTAAATGGCTTAGAGCGCTCACATACAGTTAGAAGCGCTTCGTTTGTTTTAAGTAAAGAAGTTGAAAACGACGTTATTCTAGACAAGTGGCTTAAGTCACACCCTGATGTTTTAGTTGCGTGGACTAGAGAAGATATTGTAGAGAAAGAGAAAATAGAAACTGCGGAAACTTTAAATAGTGCGCAGGCTATTATTGAAGCTGCAAAAATGAACGTAAAAGATGTGGTTGATTTTGCAAAACTAACCAAAATGAATATGAACTCTGATACGGATGTTCTCAGAGCTAAAATCATTAAGGTTGCTCAAGATGCTCCAGATAAATTTATGGAATTACATTTTGACCCAGAAAAAGACTACAGAGTATTTATTGTAGACGCACTTAAGTCAAAAAATCTTACTTATAAAAATAGTACTTTTATGTACGGAAAACAGGCTATCGGAACTAACGAAGAACAAGTTATTGTTTGGTTAAAAGAAAACAAAGATGTTTTTGCTTTAATTAAACATGAGCTTCGTGGAGAAGCGCCTAAAAGTAAAAAAGTAAAAGCTTAATAAATGACATTAGCATTAACAACTGAAGATAATATACGAGATAGGATTCGTCAGATAATAGACCGTGAAGACACGGCTTATTTTTCTAATGCGCAGCTTACGGAGTATATAGAAATGGCTGTTGATGAGTTTTTGCAACAATACTATACTATTTTTGAGGTTGACCAAGATGCACGAGAAAAATTAGAAAAACTTGTGCTAACAGAACAAATTACGTTAGATTCTAGTAATAATTTTACACAAACAGTTTCTACATTAAATAGTGCTGCTACTGACCCAATATATTATAGATTATTATCAGCAAGGTTAGCAGAGTCACCTACAACATCTGTAAAAGTTATTCAGTTATCTGATTATTCAGCTTATACTAATGACCCTTTTAATAAAGCAGATGCTAACAACCCTGTTGTTTTTCAAGAAGGTGGTAGTTTAAAATTTGTAGGGTTTACTTCATCAACTAAGGTAGATATTACGTACCTGCGATATACAAGTACGTTTACTCATTTATCTGAGCATACATATGAAGAAATAGCTCAAATTGCCGCACGTAAAGTACTACAAACTTTAGGAGACCCAAGATATGCGTTAATGCAAGCAGAGGTTTTAGAAAGAAATAAAGTATTAGGTGGAGGCGAATAACGGTGCTTTTTGCTCCCTTGCTTTGGAAGAGCAGTTGTGGTGTTCGCTGCACTGCTCTTTCTTTTTTTTAAAAATTATATAAGATGGCAACATTAAACGAAATAGCGTACAACATTAAAAACATCGTAGAAGGCGGTGTAGGGTCAGATGATTCTAATTTATCTCTTAGGCAGGTAAAACAAATGATTCATGTAAAGCGTGCAGAGCTTCTTATGAAGTATACTGACAATGGTAGAAAAACATCAGAAGCTTGTTATCAGTTAGATGTTACTTCTTTAAGTAGCGCAGGATACGAATACAAGCCTTTTGTAGGCTTTAATAACAACAGAGCAATACGAAGTATAGCTTTTAGGGATTCAACAAGTGTAGACGCCTCTATGGAGTTACTCGCTCTTGTGCAAGACCACGATAGAAATTTTATACAAGAGTCTAGATTTATGCGTAACACTACAAAAAAGTATGCAAGCATAACATCTAACAGAATATATGTATTTGAAGGGGATTCCCCTGCTTCTGGTGGTACATTAGAAATAAAAGGGGTGTTTAGTAACCCTACGCAAGTTAGTAGCTACGTAGATGATGACACAACAGAGTATCCGATACCTAGCGAGTTGATTAGTATACTGACACAAGAAATAATTGCAAAAGAAATTGTTTTATTATACAATCTGTCTGCTGACACTCCAAACAATCAAACAGATGAAAAAACTAAATCTAAGGAAGTATAAAAGTAAATACGTGGCACTAAAAGATGTGTACAATTCAATTAAGTCCACGCTAACTATTAACAATAAAAGAGTATCGTATTCTACGTATTATAAAGTAATTACTTGTTTCTTAAGAATCTTAATGAACCAAGTAGCTATAGAAAGAGAAAAATTTACACTACCATATAATTTAGGTAAAGTGTATATTAAAAAAGAGCAACACAAAAGACCTTTTCATGTACGTATAGACATGCAAGAGTCTGAAAAACAAGGGCAGCTAGTAAAGTATAAAGTTCCTATCTTAGATGATTATTATAATAAATTAGTGTGGGAGCGACCAACAACTTACAAAAGGTATAAAATATTGCCTTTAAATAAATTTAAGAAGTTAATTAACGAAGTAAAAGATTACTAGTATGCAACCCAGGATAAGTGTTAAACAAGTTGTTCAATCTGTTATTAGAAACTTAGGCGTGCAAAATGCTGCGTCTGAGTTTAATAATTTTGTAGAGTGGGCTTTTGAAGCAGAAAAAAAAATAGGTTCATTAAAAACATTTGTAGTTAAGGAAGCTTCTTTAACTATTAATAACAAGCAAGCCGCTTTGCCAGCAGACTTTATAGAGTTAATAGATATAAAAAATGCCAATAATCGTTACTATGAAATGGAGCAAAGACCTTTCAAAGAAACAAACACACAAGGTATAGGCCACAACACTTATTACATGTCTAATGGGTTTGTTAGATTTCCAGAGGTAAGTGACACATCTATAGACATTTCTTATACAGCAATAGATACAGATGCTGAAGGATTTCCTACAATTGAAGCAAATCATGAGGACGCTGTATCTGCTTACTTAATGTATAAATACAAAGCAAAAGATTATTACAATCAAAAGCTTCCTAAGTATATATACGATGATTTAAAACGCGATTGGTTTAGGCTTTGTGCGCAAGCCAGAGGTAATGATAACATGCCTAACAGAAGCGAAATGAGAGCTATATCTAAATACTGGAATAGCTTAGTCCCACACGTACCTAGATACTAAAACATGGCAAAAACATTAAGAGAACAGTTAGCTGAACTAGGAGGAAGTAAAAAACCTAACGTATTTTTTAAAGGGTTGAATACTGACGTAGACCCTTCACTTATAGGTAATGACCAGTATTCAGATGCCTTAAATGTAAATTTAGATTCTAAAGATGCTGATTTTGCATCTTTACAAAATTTAAAAGGTAATCTATTAGCAGACACATTAGATTTATCTGTATTTTATTTAAGCCCTGCAACAAATGATAGCGGTAAAAGCTGGCTTTACGAAAACAATAGTTCTGCATGGACAGGTAGCGGTAATCCAACATCAACTGCAGGTAATTATTTACGGACCATAAAATTTAAATTTAAAAAAGCCAACGGTTCATACTTTGCATTTTCTAATGGTAGTGATTTTATACAAATAGACACTACGGAGTCTAGCTTAGATACAACTTCTGTTGAGTTTAGTAGTCAAGATAGACCTAAATCAGGCGACACACCTATATACACTAATGATGAAGCAATATTATTTTCTGCTGAATTACTTAAAAAAGATAGTGTATTTACAGCAGCATTTAATATTACTATAGTACAGAAAGTTACTACTACGACCACTACTACTTTAAATTTATACTTTACCCCAAAAGATAATAGCATTACACCGTTTGATGGTGCAGCTGTTGACGTTATTACTACTTGGGGTGACACCGCTGAAGGAAGTTACTCTGGAGTTTCTTGTTCACCAAACACTAATAGTTCTGATACTTTTTCAAGTGTAAGTTTTACTAGAGCATTACAACCTTTAGGATTTTCTTCTTTTACAGGGTTTATATCTGCTATTTGCTATGTAAGCTCTACAGAGCAAGCTATAGTTAAATTAATTACAGATTCGTCTGGTGCAATAACAGAAATAGTACCAGTTATACACGGTAATATAGGTATTGCTTCAAATACTACTAAATTATTTATAGTAAAAATTGAAGAAAACGAAAGCTTTAAAAGACTGTATTGGACGGATGGTGTAAACCCCGTAAGAACTTTTAATTTAGAATCTTCTTTATACGACATTTCATTGTATAATGAAACAGATGATTTTAATTTATTTCCTAGAAATACATTGCCAATTTTAACTGTAGAATCAGTAAATGTTGGTGGTAGTATAAATTGCGGCTCTTGGTCTTATTGTTATAGACTGACAACACAATCAGGTGGTAAGTCATCTACTTCCCCTATAACAAACCCAATACCTTTAGCTAAAACTAATTATGGTGGTTTGATTAATACTGTAGTAGGAGGTAATATAGCAGATAATTCAAATAAAAATGTAGTTTTTTCTCTATCTGGGATTGATACAAATTTTGATGAAATAGAGTTGATAGGTATACACTACCTAGACAATCAAGGTAGTGCTGTGTTTTATAGTATAAAAACTGAAAGCATTACTGAGTCAGGCTCTATGACTATTGTCCACACAGGTAGTGAACCAGCTACAGTAGTGACTGCAGAAGAAATACTAAGCAGGGATAATGTTTGGGATATAGCACAAACATTGTGTATTAAAGATAACAGGCTTTTTGCAGGTAACTTGAAAAGTCAAAGTGAAAATTTATTTTCTAGTCCAGAAATATTTAAAGTAAAGTCTTATGACCACGAATTCTATATGGGTAAGACAACTGATTCTATAACAAGTGAAAGTTGGAATGACGCTACTATAGGTTCTGGTAATTATGTTACATATTCTGGCTACGTAAATCCAAGTTTATATAACCCAGACTTGTAT
>VMHT01098859.1_pt1 | contig 14308 bp, 29 predicted proteins | sample 4693611 | NCBI WGS metagenome assembly VMHT01 (sample SAMN12280063, study PRJNA550983) | marine metagenome | isolation source: seawater sampled from same location over 5 years 0.02-0.2 micron viral filtrate | place: USA: collected off the coast of southern California halfway between the port... ... | reverse complement strand
GAAACGGTATGCCAACCCTAGGTTGAACGTACCCTCTCTTTCTCCGTTTTCGTCTTCTTTAAGACCCATGCTGTAGTTAGGTTCAACATATAAACCTTTCCACGCGTTGAATGAATAACCTAAACCTACTGTTAAATTGTCCATCATTTCTTCAGTTGGTGCTTGAACTGAAACGTAAACTTCTTTCGTCCAGTTATAACGACCGAAAAGGTCGTAGTTCGCATCACCTAAAGAATCTTCTCCAGCTTTAATTACACCAACTGTCCAAGTATCGTTTAATACATAACCAATACCCATATTGTCAGTTAAGCTAGACATTTCCCACTCTGCTCCATCTTCTGGTGCATTGTAGTTTGTTACTACCATAAAATTCTGTGCGGATGCAAATAATGTTGCAAAGCCCAGTGCTAATGTTAAAAATAAATTTTTCATATTTTTCCCTTTTTCAATATTAAATTTAACCCTTGTAATAGCGTTTTAAATCTGTTGCATATATAAATAAACAGTTAAGATATTTATATATGCCCCGGATTTATTCTATACGCAACCCTTATTTAGTTGCTTTAGTTTTTTTACTTTCTTTCTTATTAACGATCTTTTTTGTAGACTCATCTGCTCTAGTTTTAAGTAAACTAATTACTAAAGACTTATCATGATTCCGTTCCGTTAAATCGTTAATTTCTCTTTTTGCATACCAATAAGTGCTTAAAGCACCTATCAATACACCTAATATAAATAATAATATACCCATATCTATTCTCTTATACCATATCAAGAGCCTTACCGGTCTTGTATGTTTCTTTAGCCATGATAATTGTTTCAACTATCTTGCTGCACTCTGTCCATGTTAATGCAACCTTATGATTACCTATAACAAGCTCTCCTATCGTCTTGTTATTATAACCATCTTTACCATCTCCTCTAACCCCTTCACCTACCATGAAGTCGATTTGATTCCATAAATTTCCGTAACGCTGTTGTCTTGGATGGGTATGTAACCCTGCTTGATTGATTCCCATTTTGTTTGTGTGTGTGCCTTTTTTGTATGACATTTTTAATTTAGCTATAAAGTAGCAACCTATTAGTTAATAAAAAATTTAATTATGTTAAATATAGTAATTTATTTTCATATAAACAACTATTCTTTATACCGATTTCCTCTACGTCTGTTAATACGCATAACTTTAGCCTCAACTTTATCAGCTGACATTTTGCTAGGGTGTGTTCGTAATAAGTTTTGGTGTAGTTTAATTCCGTACTGAAGAGCATTCTCCCACGCATCCCATACACTTTTAGCAGGTGGTAGCATATACTCCTCACCTATAACGCCACCGAAACCATCAGTTAGATAGAATCTACCATCACTATTAGTCTTGGTTGATGCATTAGGATATCTTTTTAGAACTCTCTTTTTAATTTTTTGAAACGCTTTCCTCCTCTTTTCGACTGAAAGCAATTGTAACCTTTTATTCATGTATTATTATTTTAGTAATTTAACTTCTTGCTTTAATAGGTCTTCTTCAACCCATTTACCTATGTATTCACCTTCTGCACATAAGTACGTAACTTTAGCTATTGCTAATTCTTCTGAACGTCCTTTAACATTAATCTTAAAATTTGTTAAGTCTTCATCTGTAGGTACTGGTCCTAATTGCTTACCTAGCGCTCCTTTCTCCTTGAGTATATAAGACGCAACTGGTACTATAGTTTCTGTTCTATATTTAGGTTTCCAGGTTTTTCGTTTTTGACCTTTCTTTTTACCAGACTTATATTTTGAATCTTCCCAGTTATCTATTATATACTGTACTTGATGACCGCATCGACGGCACATAAAATATTCTTCACTTGTTCTTGTTTGAAATTCGTGGTAACCATGTTCGTAACCACATCGTTGACATACTGCTTCTTGACCTACTGTTGACATAACTTTTATTTTAAATATCTTTTTAATTCATACTCTGTAGGGTAACCTACAACTAATGCGCATTCATCACATACCCATCTTGTACTCGTTTGGCAACCTTCACCAAGCGTTACTTGTTTAATCGTTCGTTTAGTATGTACACATGATTCCTGTATCATCCTTAACTCACGCTCAACATTACTTTTCTGATTGAGAAGCCTCTCAACCTTTCTATTAGCCGCCATGGTTTCCTAAGTTCGTTTGCGTAACTTACTTTTACCATCTCTTTAGTTTTACTAGTTCTGCACACTTCTCATACTCTTCAGTAGTTACAAAGTGCTCTACTAACTCATCTATCAATTGTCGCTTTTTATAATTAGTACCCTGCATATCTTTTAGGAACGTTTTATCTGTAGAAATGTATTTATACATAATATTACACCAACCAGAATGCAGCATATCAATTTGCTCGATTAAATCAGCTGCTGTTATATCTCTTCCGTTTATATTCATTTTACTATATTTACTTAACGCTCTCGTTAGTTTGTAGTGTAAGGTTAGTAGTCATATTATTTAGTTAAAAACATTTTATTTAACGTTTTAGCTAGAGGTAGCAAGCTAGTAACATCAATCGCTTGAGCTGATTTACCATACATTCTAGTAAACTCATCATGTGATCCATACTGGTTTTGACCAATAAAGTAGCTCAATACTTTAATACCTTTCTTTCTCATATTATCAACTTGCTTTCTAGTATGCTGTACAGCTGACTCACCGTAGTATGAATAACCTTTAGGCTCACAGTATGGCATACCATCACTAAAATTAATAAAGTAACTCTCTCTATCACCTGATGCAGCAACTAGTTCGTTTTTTATAGCTTCGAACGTTAACCCTTCTGGAGTTAAATTAGATGCACATATATGCTTGAATAAGCTAGTAATTTTTTTAAAGCTATCAACTCTAGAATCGTACGCGATTAAGATAATCGGCTTATCACCTGTAGTTGTTCTGTAAGATATTTGAACATCGAGGTTATCAATCATAGAAGCTGCTTTTGCAATCGCTACTACTGATGTCTGACAGTTTTCAAATCTTGATCCAGCCATTGACCCTGAAGCATCTATAGTAATATGAACATTAGCCGGAGTATATTTATCGTTCATAACCTGTTGAAATATTCTTTCAGCACCGTATCCTAGAGAACCAATCAATCTTTTATCTATCTTACCAGAATCGAGTCTAGAGAATTTAGTATTTCGTTCCTCGCTTCTTAATTTAAGCTTCTTACCTAACTGTCTACCAAGAGTAATACCTTTGCTAACTGCATTACTTAATGTTTCTCCTTTAGATCTCCATACTTGACCATTTAGGAAATTATATCCTGCATTATCAATAACGTTCTGAGTAAGTTTCTTTACAACGATACACTCAGTTTCGTAAACCTTTCCATTATACTTGTTAGTAGTCTTACCAACCTTCTTAATCTCTGAACCAGACTCTTCTAAAGCTTTCATCTTCTTCTGCTCAGTCTTATTAAGTTTAGTCTTTTTAATATTATTATTGATAAAATCTTTCTGCTTTTGAATAGCTTTAGCTAACTGTTTTTCTTGACGAGGTGATAACTCAGGTAAGTCTGACCCTCCTGACCCTCCAGCACCGTTACCTTGAGCGGTACCTGCAGTAGCTTCTTCACCTTCTGCTTTAGAACCATCATCTTTTGATTCCCCTTCTGGAGTAGTAGCTTCTTTAGTTCCAGTTGGACTAGAGCAATTAGCTCCTTCTCCTTGGCAATCTTTTTCTTCTTCACCTTGTTGACTACTACCGTCAGTAGTTTGTTCTTCTTGAACTTCTGGTTTAGGTATATTTGCTTCTACTATTTCAAATATCTTATAAGCAATAGTAAGTGATTGTCTAGTAGACTTTAATCTATCGATATTAGCTAAATCAATCGTTTTATAAACATCTAACAATCCAGGTAAGGCGTTAAGATCACGATTAGCATTAGTAATATTAATGATATGAAACATATAAGAGTCCCAATCTAGCTCTCTATGACTTGACGAAGCTAAAGCTTTGTCTATAATAGGTGAGCTAAAATAACGATTATATAAAGCATGATAATAACCTTTATAACCAGGTGCTGATTTGAATACGAAATTATCTATTCGTCTATCTTCAACTATATTTAATAAGTTTCTAATTTTATCCTTAACATAACTTTTAGCTGACATATGACTTTTCATATCATACTTTTTGTTTATATTAGAATATAAATTAGTCGATGTATCTAAAGTATCTAAATGAAAATCTAGTTCAGGTAATATTTTAAAATCAGTTAATAAAACGTGAGAACCTTCATGAAGAGCTAACCCAACAGTACTATCGAAATCTTTATCTTTAATACTAGCTGAAATAGTAACCGACTTACCATCAGTATAACTATCTCTACCTTCGAATCGAACAGGTATATCTGACTTACCGGTTACAATATTAACGAAGTTAGAAATTGCTCTACGATAGCCAGCTAATTTAATAAGATCAGAAGTTCTATCTGAAACTACATCTCCTGTAAGGATATCTCTATCTTGCTCAAAGAAGTCCTGTCCTAACCACCAGCTTGAATTTGTTCTATTTTTTATAATCATAATTTTAGGTATTTATCTCTCTTTATTTATAATATAAAGATAAGAAAAAAAACTCAGACTACCAACTAAATCTTTAGTTATTTTTAATAAGTAGTTTATCCGGTTCTTCATCTCTCTTTCTTTATATCTAAAGATAAGAAATAAATCTCAGACTACCAACTGTTTTATGTATTATTTTTCGTTAGAAGTGTACCACATTTCGTCACCCGCTTTCCATGTTTTATGGTCAGGCTTTTTGCAGATAGCAATATTATGTGTACTACGGATATCAGATAACGCTGAACTAATAGCAGCTTCTGATCTTAAGTTACGTACTGATACGGTATTCATGAGAATAGTTTTAGAAGCAGATTTATCCTTTTCAGAAGTATTACCTGTTTTTACCCTCTCTTTCTTTACCTTGTCTAAATGTACTGTTAATCTTTTAAGCATATATATAATTTTTATTATTTTAAAAATAAAGGCTCTTGGTGGGTTAAACAGTTGGATATAATAGTGAGCAACTTTAACCATAACACTCTACACCACGTGAAGGTGGCCTTTGTTCGTAGAGCTATGGGGCGAATAATGTTTCATATTCTCTATACCCCATGATATAACTGATGTGATAGTTACCTATCTCATTTAATTATATTAAATATACGAAATTAATTTCATACTACCAACTATACTTTAAGATATTTTTTATATGCATCTGACATCTTATCGAAGTATTTCGATTTCATTATAGTTCTATGTGCTCGTCCTAGCTCTTTTTTATCTGCTATGTTAATCAGAAACGCAGGAACAAACTGTCTAGGATTGAAACCATCAATATTTGTAATAGTATCTTCTGGATTAAAACATATAATCTTATAATCAGTAAATCCGTTAGTTTTAATTAATTTATTTAAAAATGATTGATACTTTCTAGTATCCGATTCTGGTATACTATCAGTCTCAACTTGAGCAAATAATGCTGAACTATATTTACTATCTACAAACTGCTGTACCTTGTCTATAAAGCTTTCTTTGTTAGGATCAAAAACATCAATCATTAATCTATCCTGATCTAGCTCAGGTCCAGCAAACGGGCATACAGGCATGTTACCGAACTCTTCACGTTTAGGACGTAGGATAAAATTAATATATCCTTTCATTTTGACCTTAAGGTTAGTGTATGGACATTTTTGACTCATTATACTAATATACGAAATTTACTTTATTTAACCAACTAGAATTCAATAATAAAAAGAGTGATACCTAAACCATCAGCTACTAAATCTGCACCTTCTGCTCCGTTGCGCCACTTACAATCAATATATTCCTTTGCTATTCCAGCTGCAGCTGGAGCAATTATACTATATACCTTTGCACGCTTCTTACCTACCCGTGGTTCAAAGTATCGATATGTTTCATAAGCTATAACGTAACTTAAAGTAAAGTGTAAGATTTTATCTCCACCGTTTTTTAGAACAGGAGCGTTATTAAAGAGACCTATTTCATGAAGTGATTGTGAGTGCATACTCATTGTTAACAGTAGAGATAATATAATGATAACTCGAGTCATAGTTAACAAGATACAAAGCACTGTTCAAATGGAGGTTTACCTTTACTTATTACTCGCTCTACATACACACAATCATCACCTTCAATAAACCCTTTCTCTTTCAGTAAGGGTAAACTACCAGGCATACACCATGCATATACTGTATAACCATTATAATTATCAGTTACATATTCCCATCGTGTTTCCCAAAGTTCTCTGAATATACCTTGACGTCTGTAATCGTCATGTACCCAAGCGTCTTGAAATTTAATTTTTTCGTTAGCTTCTACATGCATATGGGTATGACCAATACAAGTATTGTCTACATGTGCTATCCACGTATGCTGACAATGCATTGATGTACCAGAGGGTGGTACATACATAATGTTGTATTGATGTATCATCTAATTCTCTAGTCATAACCATTTTTTATTTACTTTTTATATTTGTTTTCGAGTACCTTATCATGAGCATATTGCCACCTAGCTCTAACTTCCTTATACTGATGCTTCTCTTGTGATCTCATCTTCTTGAGTTGAGCATTAAACTGTCTCCTTAAACCTTCTCTCTCTATTGATTCAGTTATCTCATACCATAAATCTTCATAGTGTCCCATTTGTTACTCCCATTTAGGTGGATCGGCTGGACATGGTAGTGGTGTCAGAACTTTAATTATCATAAAACATTTGCATATACCACACTGGGTAGTAGCTTTCCAAAAATGTTCACACCTCTTACAGATAGCTAACTTCTCACTAGATGTCAGAGCCTTTTTCTTCATGTATATAATTATATCTTTTTTCTATAATTCGCAATCTTTCTTTAGCTTGTTTTGTAAATCCTCCAAAATATTTTACTTCTACTATATGATCTGATAGAGTCTTAATAAACATGTAATCATCAGTACTTAACGGTTCGTAGCTCTCCTTTATTAGGGTAGTGAGTGTACTTGTATATTTGATTGCATCCTCACGACGCTTTGGTTCGTTAGGTTCTAACTCTTTCTTAAGTTGAAGAATTTTATTCTGTAAGTTTTTAAAGCTATTGGACATTTAATAATTTCTTAATAATTTCTTAATATGTTTGCTTATATAAATATTTACTTATTACTGAATATGGAAAACAAGATAGACATAACTCCGATACTCTATATAGTAATTATGGTAACCGTTTTCGCGTTATCAGTTTAAGTTAGTATCATCATTTTTTCGTGACCAACTATTAACGTTGGGTCAATATAACTTCTATAACCTAACTCTTTAGCACGTATCTGAAACAATGCATCTTCTCCTGTACCATGTTCATCCTGAGTGAATGGTTGGTCCATATCTTCAAATACTTCTGATTTTACTAACATCCAGCCTAAACCATTTGCTTTAACTTCTATCAAATCAGTCTTACCTTTAATATCTTCTCGCGTTAATGTGCCACCGTTTAAAGAGCCACATGCAAAATCATTATACGGGTATACTGTTTTCATAACATATATACCAGATACAATAGAAACGTTATCACGATCTAACAGTTTATAAAAATCATCAGGTGTAAAATTGATATCACTATCAATCCACATATAGTAATCAGGTCTAAACATCCTAGCCCTATCCAATACTTGATTACGTACTACGTGTACGTTAGGATTATAATTTCTAAACAGCTTCCATTCAATCTCAGGTGGGAGCGATTTAACTAATGCTGTCCAGTTCTCTAGAAACCAACCTGAAAAGCTTGGCCCTGGAATACAAAATGCTACCCTCATATACTACTCCGGTGGTGTTTGACCATCTGCTAAAGCCCATTCATCACACGATAGCAATATGCCCTTTAAAAACTTATCTGTATTTACCGTCATTGTTAGATCTGGATTCTCCATGAATGCATTCTGTATTGCAATCCTTACTGCAGTTTTAGAATATCTAGGATTCCATTTCTTTACTGGTTTAGACCTCGGTCTACCTCTCTGTGCCATATTTTTTCTCTTTAATTTTTACTAGTTCTGCGCACTTCTCGTACTCCTCAGTTTCAACATAATAATCAATCATCGATTCAAATAATTCATCTTTATTAATATCATTATGTAAATGAGGGAACTCTGGATTATAATCATCTCCCATTGGGTTAAACAATAGAGCTAGATTATTATGTTGATCAACACTACCTGGCTGCATTGAGACTTTATCCATTAAACTATCCCAAGTCGCTCTACCTGTTAATATAAGGTAAGTATTTTCCATTGCTGACCTTAACATACGTTGATCGAATTCGAGTTCTTCTATTTCACTCATACTATACCTTTACTAAATTACTACCCCAACCAACTCGCTTATCCATACTCTGTAATGCTTTTGCATGGACAGGGTCTTTAATTATTTCATGCTCCATATATTCCGTCTTACCAGCTATTACATTACGTACATACCAGGCAGATGTTGTTGAACACTTAACACAAGTTTTAGAATTTGGTAGAGCTTTTAATCTACCCGCTTGGATTTCTCCGTGACATTTTACACAAATCATAGTTTATCGTTTTTATTATTAATATATAAAGATAAGAAAAAAATTTCAGACTACCAACTATTTAAGCTGATAATACTGAAAGTATTTTGCTTGCCGTTACTGACTTAACTTCGAAGTCCATGCTTTGACTTCCTAACTCTTTAGTAATAATAACCTCAGCATCTGTAACGCTCTCTGCGTCTATTAGATATTGTTCGGTCATTTTTTTCACTTTTCCTGAATTAGGGTCGGTGTGATGAACCGATACTTTTGTTACATAATACATAACTGTCTCCTTTTAAATTAATTGTTTGTTTACTTGTCTACAACCAAAGAGTCCTAGCTCTTTAGCTTTTACTTCTAACACTATATCGATATCTAAACCGTAAGTATCTATCTCTTCTATGACGTAATCTGCATGTGCAGTAGCTCGAATCTTATCTACCTTCTTCTTCATTTCATTTAGAGTAGGCCAATCCTCAACCTTGTCAGGATCAATAGAGTTAGCTCTACACATACGTATAAAAGCTCTCTGCTCTTCGTCACGTTTAGATTCTGAGTAATGAGTGCATTGACGTACACCATCAGGCCAGGTAGTAGCAGCAAGCTTAAGAGCTTCCTCCTCAGTCAATCCACTAGTATGAAATTTATGATGAAAGTAATCGAATGTAATAGGTATACCTATCTCTTTATGAAAGTAATCATACAACATCTGTACTGACCACATGTTTGCTTTATCATCGTTCTCTACCACTAGACGCTTCTTACAACTATCTGATAGTCTATGCCATGCAGCTATCCATCGCTTTGCTGTAGCGGCATGATCACCGTAAGCTCCACCTATATGAATATTGATCTTATTATCGAACGAAGGTTCGAAGCCCATCATATCAAACATTTCTGAATGACGTTCTAATCCGATAATAGATTTATCTACTACTGCTGGTGTAGGTGATCCAAGAACTGTAAAAGGTCCAGGATGGGTAGTCAGTCTCATATTATGTTCACGAGCATACTCACCTACTTCAAATAAAGCTTGACGTATCTCATCTATTTGAGGTAGCATTTTAAGCTCGTAATGGTCATGCCAAGGTATAAGCTCACTACCTACTCTGAATAGAGTTATATCATGCTCTTTATTCCATTTTAAATAATGCAATAAATCTTTAGCATTATCTAACGCCTTGACACCTACTGCTGAATAGTCCCAACCTTCATCTAGCTGCCAAGTTGATTTACGTAACGTGCGTGAAGTCGTTACTCGACCTCCAAGCTTGTTAGGTCGGTTAGTAAGTCCTGCGTTAACGCAAGCATACCCTAGTCTAGTTCCATTTATCATATTGTAAATATAAGAATTATTTATCAGCTTTCCAACTGATTCTTTACCTTTCTCCAGTACCCTACCGTGGTGGTTTTATTAGCTCCTCGGGGCCCTCCATTCCAAGAACGTGCCATAGCTTCTGGTGTAGTAAGATTATAGTAGTTGCAATACACGTAAAACATCTCAATAGATTTATCTCTACTCCATCTATCAGTTAAAGAGTATTGTATTGTTTTATTTTGTTTTTTTAGTATGCGATTAACATCAAACACCATACAAGGTCTTATCTGCAAGCACCCTACAGCATCTTCACCAGCATGGTAAGCTGAATCGTTATTACTAGATTCGATAGTAATAATAGCATTTAATAGGAATTTAGTTTTCTTTTGTATACCAAAGTCCCATATTTCGGATTGACGTTGTAATGTATCTATCTTAAGTGATAGACTATCATTAACATGGGTTAAACTATCAATCAAGTGTTGAGTGTTTAGTAGTTCCTTTTCCTGCTGTTCTATCTCTAATATACTTGAGAGATATACACCCATCAGTATAGTTATAATTACTATATTAAAAATTTGAGTAAACTGTTTCATCGTATCATTGTATTTAATTTAGGTAATGCTTTAGTTGTCGTTTTATATTCTTTTAGAAGTGCATGCTCAAATCCTCCTGCAAAGGAAGTATACACAGTATATTTGTTTAACCCTAAAGGTATTCTAGCCTCCTTTTTAGGTAGCATATACACATATACTAATAGAGGTTCAACCGTCTTAATATGTTCTCTTATTCTACGATTAGTAGAATTGTTAACACATTTATACTGAGTATATATTCTATTAAACATATTACTTGTCTGACCTATTTTAAGTACCTCTCCAAGCTTATTAGCAAGTATATATACTCCTGGTTGACTATAGAGTTCTCGATTGTCTTTAATGAGTCTTACATCTTTTAATTCGATACCTTGAGTGTACCTATCTGATGGTTGTAACTCACATAGCAGTTGAAAACCTTTGCCGTATTTAGTATAGTAGTTTATATCCATTAAATAATATTAGTTAAATCTACTGCTACCTCTCTCTCCATCATTATACCATTGCATTGTTTGATCCTATCTAACTTCCATTTAGCTCCATCAAACGAAGATGCACCAATAGATCCTCTCTGAGGTAAGTCTAAACCTAACTCTCTCGTCCATGACGTCATCCATAAGAACGTTTTCTTGCGTTCAATTACATACTGAATCTTGTCAGTTAAATGATTTACTTCTCTTACTATTCTATACATATATTCCCTTTAATAATATCTTCTACGTTCTTTACTCTTGCTTAATTGATCTAATAACTGCTGACATACTTCCTGAGTTATCTTACCATCATAATATAATTGATGTATCAATCTATTCATATCTCACCCTTCTTAATATAGTTATACCATATACCAGCTACTGACATCAACATTATAATAGTACCAAAGGTATATACTAATATCCAAGGTGTATTATGTGCACCTAAGAATATAGCTGGTGTTCCCATCAGCAATAGCCATGCCAGAAATATTAACCCTGTATTAGTCTCAAGTTTTCGTTCTACCTTAACTGTCAACTCTTTATTCATTAACCTGGATAGAGCACCTTGCATATCTTTACCATATGCTGGTTGTTTATGGATAGTCCCATCTAGCTCTGCTATAGTAATCATATACTTACAGTAGCCTGGATTATTCTTGCTTCTCTCGATCAACTTGCAGTCAATAGCTCTACGTCTAGTGTACTTACTCTTCTTTGCCATAATTTTTTATTTTATAAATTACATAACCTACTACTGGTGTGCCATACAATAAGGTTAGCAAACTTGGATGAGGCTCACCACATAGTCCAGTTGCGTGTTTTAGGAATTCAATCATAATATAATATACGAATTATTTTTCATAACAACAAATTATTTACTAGTTTATTTTTTATAGGTCATTTTTAATTACATTACCTAAATAAGTTACCTGCTGAATTATATTAGTAATGGTAGGCCAGTATTGACCGTTTTTTCCAAATTGGATGAACGTACCTTTGAAATCTAGTTGACCTCTATATGTGGTATCATCAATTAATATATCACCATCTAATAGATCCTTTCTGTGAGTTAGAAATACCTTTCTCTTGAGCGCAGGAAAGTGCTCTTCTATCCACGCACCTTTCTGACCCCACGCAGCTTTATTGTTCCAAGGTGGAGTAGAAGCAATGAATAGGTCGTGACCCATATCAATTAATTCAGCTACTGCTTCTTTAGCTCCCGGTATTACTTCAAACGTTGAAAAGTCTAACACTTCATCTGGATGCTTTTTATCGTGTTCTGGTGCCCAATCTGGTATTAGGTCAGCTGCTTTCTGGAAGTCAGCTAACACACCATCCATGTCTATAAAAATTCTTAATTTATTTTTCATATTATATCTTATTTAAAGTTTCTATTGTACCTTCGAATCCTACCATATCTAGTACAGGTGATAAATCTTTGTCTGTACAATAACTATAGTCGTGCTTCTGCCATTCAAACCCTACCATCATAAATCTAGTTCTCGGAACTAAACCATTATCAAAGGACATGTAACTATAATCTTCATGTAACTGCCAGTTAGCCATAGTATCTAATTCTTTTAAGAACTCTTGATTAACATCATCGATAGTATAACCTATACCGTAACCAGAATACATAACACTTTTCTGAAGTTTAACTAGCTTAGGAGCATGCTCTTTGATAAGATCTTCATCCCACTCTTCAACAAGTGCATTAACATCATGATATTCTTTTATTATAGCTAACTCGTTTTTCCAAGCATTAAGTATATTCTTCTTCATCTCATCAGCTACTTGATCGTTATGATCATACATCGCTTTTGAATGAGGTTTAGTAATTTCGATTCCGTACTGGTAAACTGGTGCTTTTTTCTTTCTAGGCATTTTTAATTTTTATTTGTTAATGAGCTCGATATAGTATCTCCCTCTCTCTTTATATACTAAAGATAAGAAAAATATCTCAGACTACCAACTGTTTTCACAGTTATTTTGTGAGCGGGGGCGGGAGGGGAGGTATGAGGTGAGAGCGAAGCGACGCCGCGCGCGCAAATTGCCCCTCGATTTTTCTAGTTGTTTTCTATACTCTCCTCGTTCAACATCTCTTTGTTCACATAACCATTCAATACCGGTCCTATGTACTCGAAGTTGGTGTCCATGGCAAATACCGGTCCATGGTACTCGTGGGTGACCACCGGTACCTGCAATGATTCCATGCCTTGAACTATTCGTTCGGGAGCTGTTATTCTACGAGGTCCGGAAAAGGATCGAAAGTATGAGGTAGTGGTTCTATACCATGTACCGTTGTCATGTTGCACCTCCAGGCAACCCGCACAGTTGTATGGATTGTGTAGACGCTGTTTGCGCCCGGCACGTCGGTTGTCTAGGTGTGGATCTCTACTCACTAGCCAAACGGTATTCAACCTCCTCTGAAGCAGTTGTTTGCTCGGGTTGTGCTTGCGCCGCCTGTTGCATTGCGTGATCAATACCTTGCGGGAACATTTCCCGGAACCCCTCTCTCCCATAGGTGAAGTAGGTTTTAAGTATTTGTTTGTTGGTCTTTAGTCTAGTGCGGTAGTCCTCGTAAGACTCGTTCTCTGAACGAGCATTGGATAGATTGATATTCAATAGGGAGTGTTCTTGTTGTTTGTTTGCCATAAGCGTTCTATTAGTTTGATTGATTTATATAATATAAGAAAAAATATTCGGACTAGCAACTAAAACTGGTGCGAATATAATACAGATGTTAATGACCATACACACGTTGATAGGAGGTACGCTCGTCGGGAGTAAGTGCATTATACCAGGCCTGAAACTCGCCACCGGTAACGGCCTGTGACTCCTGATAGATACGAGTATCAAGTGGTGATTGAATTGTGGGTTCAAACGAATTGATAGTGGAACCAGTGGCCTGCATCTGAGTCTGTCGATTGGGGTAGTCATAGTTCTCCTGTGAACGCCCCTGGGACTGATTGCCATATATAAGCTTGCTAGCAGCTGATATTCTATCGTATCGTCGGGCCGTGTTTGTTTGATCGGTTTGAGCTACCATCTTCTCCAGAGCCACGGCTATACGCTCGATGTTCTTGTAGTAGTTCATTTCTAGTCTAGTTATTGCCATTGCGTTTCTCTTTGTCAAATTTGTTTAGATTGTCCAGGAACCGCTTGTGACGGGTATTGGATTCGATGTGCTCTAGGATTTGAGAGCTCACGTATAAGCCTAGCACAAAGCCTACGGCACCTACGGTTATTACGGTTAATGTTGTCATATTATTTTCTTTTTAGTTTTATACAGATGCCACATGATGTTAAGCATCTTCATGTGTGTTCGGTTCAAATGGTT
>VMHT01081103.1_pt1 | contig 14316 bp, 19 predicted proteins | sample 4693611 | NCBI WGS metagenome assembly VMHT01 (sample SAMN12280063, study PRJNA550983) | marine metagenome | isolation source: seawater sampled from same location over 5 years 0.02-0.2 micron viral filtrate | place: USA: collected off the coast of southern California halfway between the port... ... | reverse complement strand
TGGTCCCTGTGAGCCTGTAGCACCAGTGGAACCTGTCGCTCCATCAGCTCCATCAGCACCTGCCGGTCCCTGCGGTCCTGTCGGTCCTGTAGCCCCTGTAGAGCCTGTAGCTCCTGTAGAGCCTGCCGGACCCTGTGGACCTTCAGCGCCTGTTGCTCCGTCTGAACCAGCAGCACCTGTAGCACCTTGCGGTCCCTGTGGTCCCGTTGGACCAGTCGGACCTGCTGGCCCTTGAGCGCCATCTGAACCGTCTGCACCGTCTGATCCAGCTGGACCTGTAGCGCCTGTCGGACCTGTCGGACCAGTAGCTCCGTCTGAACCGTCAGCGCCTGCTGGGCCAGTTGGACCTGCTGGACCTTGTGCACCAGTAGAGCCTGTGTTACCTCTAGGTATATCAAAATCAAATACAGCGGCACTTGTAGTACCACTATTACTTACAGCAGCATTAGCACCAGCAGCTAGTGTTGTTGTTGTGCCAGCATTAACAGTTGCTGAAGCTGGACCTTGTGGTCCTGTTAGACCTATCGGTCCTGTAGCCCCTTGTGGACCTTGAGCGCCAGTAGAACCATCACTACCAGACGGTCCTTGTGGTCCTTGTGCACCATCAGCCCCGGCTGGACCTGTTGCACCGGCTGGACCCTGTGGACCTTGGGAACCAGTCGGACCCGCTGGACCAGGTTCAAGGACAACTAGATCTAACTCACCTGTTAGAGGGTTGTACTGAAATGCCATTAGATCCTCACTTATTCACAACAGTGTAAACTTCTTTATAAGAACCATCCTGTCCCTCTTTAATTTCAGAAACCAGTTCTTGATTAGATCCAATCTTATAATCTACATCAGTACTTTGTACAGGGTATACATTGTACTGAGCTAACACATGATTAGTAATAGGTTCAGGAAAAGATACGTGAGGATACTCTTCGTAAAGTGCTTCAAGATTAAATGGATAATCTTGTACACCATTAAAAACTTTTACGTACTTCAAAGTTTTACTCCAATAAGTTGACCATTACATTTCCATATTTCTACGACTGACAAGTTAGTAAGTCTAGGTGCCGATCCAGAAATCCAATGAATTTTTGGCCAAGTAATACTAAAGCCGTTCTTGTTTGCAATAGTAACTCGTACCATACTACCTTCTTTAAAGTTAGCCAATGAAATAGTTTCACTTTTAGAAAGTACAAGTGTTTGTAGAAATGCAATAGAAGCATCGATAGAACCATCAACTACACTACAACCATAGGAAACATGTTGAAGTGTCTTGTTGATTAATGTCTGTTCTTCTGCTGTTCTAATAAAACTAGATAGGGGTAAACTTTCTTCCCAGCTATCACCAGTTGAAGCAACGACACCAGGTTCAGGGTATTGAATACCAGCATCACCTTTTTCACCTTTAGCACCTTGATCCCCTTTTGGACCTTGTGGACCTAAATCCCCTTGTTCACCTTTAGGACCAGTTGGACCTGGATCACCATTCAGTCCATCACGACCGGGTGTTCCATCACGTCCGTCTTTACCATCCTTACCATCAATACCAGGGATACCAGGGATACCTGCTAACCCATCAGAACCACGTTCGCCACGTTGACCAGGTGATCCTTCCTTACCTACTGCACCCGCTGGGCCAGGTTCACCTACTAATCCTTGTGGACCTTCAGCACCTGTTTCACCTTTTTCACCATCTTTACCAGGTAAACCTGAGATAGCAAAAGCACCTGCGGACTTCCATACTGTACCGTTATTAAAGAAGACCTCGCCTTCTGCGCTGGTTACTACGAAATCACCATTAACTGCTTCTTTAGGTAGAGATGCTTTATCAGCAACAACATCCTTGACAACAATCTTAGCTGAAATCTTTTGAGGTCCACCAGCGGGATTCATATTAAACATGGCTTAACTTTTTACTACAGTTACAACATCGTCATTGACATTATATGTCATAGTAAGTGTAGCAACAATCGAACCAGTAGCACCGCCTCTACGGTATTGAACTTGAGTAAGATTACTACCAGTATAAGTGTTGCCTACATAATCATGGTCAGGGATAAACATCCCTCCTGTTACTTGTACTAATTCTCTCATTGTGTTAAAGTGTTTTAGATTTTAGAACGAATACTTAGCACCAAGTTTGGCTGATGCTTGAATCGGTTTACCAATATTAATTTGGTCTTGGGTGATACCGCTTACTTCACCATATACATCCAGCTTTTGAGATACAGAGAATACTACACCAGCTTTAGCGGATGCTTCGGTTGTTACAGTACCTCCATCAGGTAGTACCAGTGCTGGACCGCCTTGAATATACCATGTAGATTTTTCACCAACTTTGCCTTCATAACCTACATCGTTACGAATAACAGTTCCTTCAGAATTGAGACCATTAAAACCAGTTTCTGATTCAATGTTCACGTAAGGACCAGCAACTGCGGGAGTAGCAAGAATAGCAGCAGCAGGGAGGATAGCAAGAATTTTCATTTGAGTTTGTTTAAAAAAGAATAAGTGTATTGTGTACGGTTACCATGAATACCCCAGCCTAACCAGTAGTATGCAGCATTCATATAATAACGTACTGTTTGATGATTAGTTTGAAAAGCATAAAGATCTTTTCTAAACCTCATCTCATTAATCATGTAGTCAGTTTGGCATTGAAGACCACTAGGATCTTCGTTACGTTTTACACAATGGTTGCCAAGACCAATGTAACGATGTTTAGATGTCCATTGAATTAAACCATAACCACCACGAAGGCATCTATCGTAAGGAAGGATTGCACCTCCCTCACAAATGTTAGATTTAAAATTAGACTCTTGTTTGATGTTACCCAGAATAACTGCTAGTGCTGTACGGTCTGTAACACCAGCAGAAGTCTGTAGTTGTTCTAGAACGTACTGTTCAGGTGCAGTACATTGTGGACATTCAATCATTGTACTTAAAATTTAAGATCAGAATTATTAAGTTTACGCATTACATCGTCACGATATGCAGGATCGTTATCATAACGAGGATCATTCATTGCGGCAACAAGTTCAGGTTGACTACGATATACAGCCATAGTTTCTGCACTACCACGTCCAGTCAAAAGCTGACCATCGTTACCAACAGCATCGGTAAACTTATTGTTTAATGCTTGGACAGCAAAGTAAATAGAACTAGAATTACCAGAAGACATTACAGAATCATACATTTGAACTTCTTCTTGAGATAAATTCTGACCTGCCCATTTCATCATTGACTGATAAGTCTGTTCACCACCAACCATTTCAAACAGTTGTTTAGCTTGGTCTTCTGTAAGTTGTTCATCAGAAGTAGATGCTTCTTCTTCGGTTTCGTTTTCAGGAGCTTGTTCTTCTTGCTCCTGTGCTTCACCAGGTTCCGGTTCATCACGCGGTTCACCTAGTTTTTTTTGTAGCTCAAGGTAAGCTTGTTCTAGCGATTTAGCATCGTTAAACTTACCGGCTAAAAGCTGTTGCTGTTCCCCTTCAGCAGCCTCGGCAACAGCTAGTGAGTCTTGCTCATCAGCATTTAGTTCTGGCTGATCAGCGGGGGTTTCATTGAGTGTAAGTACTTCTGCCATATTATTGTATTGGTGGTTGTTGTGGTTGTTCAGGTTGAATCATTCCCATTGCAGCCTGTTCACGTTTTTGTTCAACAGCAGCCATTTGTGGTGCTTGCTGTTGTTCTGTCATCATCTGTTGTTGTTCCATTGATGCTTGCTGTTCACTCTGTTGTTCCTCCATACTCTTCACAAGGTTGAGTACATCGATACCAGAGGCAGCGGCAAGACGTTTAATAACTTCATCAGTATTGATAAACGTGCTAATAGCTTCAGGACCAATTGTTTGTGCAATGATTTGTAGGAACTGACCAAGACTTTCACGATCTTGACCACGACCAAGTGCATTGATACCAGCAACGATTGTTGGTTTTACAATACCACCTTTAGGTAAGCGTGGGATCTCTCCAGTTTTTTGTGCAACTGAAAGTTTACGATTCAAATAAGGTACTAGGAACTCAACAGTTAGTAGGCTGAATAATCCTCCAAGTTGCTGTTCCAGTTCCATTTGTGTCATTCGCACCTCTTCGGCAGTTGTGCGTTCTGACTGTCTTACATTAAGAACAAGGAATGCTTCATTAATTCGTTGACTTAAAGTACCTATCATTTGATATGCAGTAGAGAAGTCGGCAGTTTTGCCTACTTGAACTACTCCTATATCATCTGGTCGGCCTTGGATTATAGCTCCATTGCCTGCCTTAGCAAGTGCAGCGGGTTTAGTAGTAGAACTAGGTGATACAGTAAATACTACTTTAGCAGCCGCTGCGCTACCTTCAACCATAGCTTGTGATAAAGCTTCAAGTGACTTTAGATCTCCAAGAAACTCTTCAACTCTACCGCGACCGTAGACCTCTCCGTCTACATGGTTAAAGCGTAATACAAGCCAAGGGTTAGCATCAACAGGTGCTTTACCCATAGACTTGGCTAGAACCTGATCGTAGGCTTCCTGATGCCATACCCAACGATTGTTGTCTAGGGTACAGTGTGTATAAATATCACATTCATCAGATGATGTTTCGTCTTCCCAGTAGCCATCTGCAACAGCTTTGTCAAAGGCAAAGTTTGGGTAAGATTTTTTTAATAGTTTTTTTGATATTGTTTCTTTAGTTATAATTTCTATAACATTACCATTACCATCTCTGTCTACTACATATCGGTTTAATGGATAGAGTTTAAGTCCATCCTTACCCATAAAGAGCAGAGCATTACCAGCTACTACAAGATGCTTTAGTGCTTGATGAACGACAACACGATCACTGGAAGCTGCAATAGATTCCATGATGGTGCGTTCAATCTTAGCAAATGACAAGTCCATTTCTGATCTAATCTCTGGACCCAATTCTTGAGGTAAGTTAATATCATTAACCTGTAGCTTAAAGAAGCTGGTTTGTGGTGGTAGTAATGCAAGCATTAATTTACTTGCAAGAGTCACCACACCTTTAGCTCCTTGTGATTGCCACGGTGTTTTAAGGTTAACTGAACCTTTACTATAAGTCTGATCCTCTCGGATAAGATAGGGTAGTGTTAGATCTGCGGCTTGTCTAGCAGTGTTTAGAAACTGTGAACGGTCTGAAGACAATCTATCATAACGTGTCTTTGCAGTCATTAGACGTTTACCATTCCACTAATACCGGACATAAATTGAGAAGGTCCACGTTTTTTAAATACTTTTGTTCCGCCTGTCCTTGATGTTTGAGAAGCAGGTTGAACTTGTACGTTATTTGTTTGGCCCTGTCGTGATTGATTAGCAGCAGTAGTAGCCGCTGCAATCCTAGCTTCTTCTTGTGCCTTTACCCTTCTATCAGCTTCTTCCTTCAGCATATTTGAATAGTCGGCTGATAGTTTAGCAACAGCAGACCTTTCGTTCTGAACAATTTTCAATTGCTTAGCAATATCAGATTGACTCCTTGAAGCTGTGGCTTGTAACTGCTGTTGATAAGCTCGTTGCTGCTGTTGCTGTGCTACTTTAGGGTCATTATAAATATAAATACCAGGAGTTGTAGAAGATCTATTGCCTATTTTAGGATTATATCTTGTACTTTTTAGAGCAGGAGTAGAAGCAAGTGCAGGACCATAACCACTATGAAGCGGTGTTTGTGAACTGATATACCCTTCTTTTAAAGTGTAAGGTTGCTCACCTTTCTTTACAGACTTCTTATAGTCATCGTAATCTTTAGGTTGATTGTAGTACTTCTTTAATTCTTTACTACCATATCTGTTTCGGAGGCCAGAAAAAAGCATTGTGCTGTAAATTGACATTAGTTTTCCTCCATGTAGTTAATGATCCACTCAACAACACTGCGTTGACCAGACCTGTGCATAATCTTTTCCATTGTATCCTCAGGTGTAGGGTTAGTTGGTGGGAATGCTTCTTCTAATGCATGTAAGAGTCCACGGGATTGCATTCCTAGGACTTCAAGCGTATTGGGGGAGGTTGACATTGCTATGCTCAAAGAATGCTGGCATCCGTGCTGATTTAGTTTCGGAAAGCTCTGGAGCCTTACCTTCATACATTAATCGATCACTAGAATCCAGCCAAAATTTTTTGTCTAAATATTTATCGGTAGTATTAATACCTAGTGGTTGCATTACCCAATTGATAGTTGCCTTGCGGAGTTTATCAAGACTAGGGCTGATATTAAGCCCCAGCTCCCGACAAACAATGCTATTGGTAGCAACGTGTATTTGTTCATCTCTACTTATGTCGGCGGATACTGTACGCATTCCAGCGTCACCATTAAAACGAAAAAATGGGAGTAGTACGAAGAAGATCGCACGTTCGGCAACCATCGCTTTGAGGATCGTGTGATCAGGATGCGATGTCCAAGCATCCCTAAGTTTGATCGCCTCAGCCTCAGCTTTTTTATCAACACCGTAAGCATTGGCAATGTAACCGAGAGCCAAATCGTGGTTTTCTTCATCCTTGATATTGGATTCAAGGATCTCTCTTGATAATACTGGAACCTCGGAGGTGAGGGCGTCACGGATAAAATCTCCCACAGGTAGTTCCATGTGTCTTAAGGCAAGTGCACGGAGAATCGTTTCGTGTGCTCCTTCCTTGCATATACCAGCATCTGTCTGTACTGGTGTCCATTTCCTTTTTCTGTTTAGTAGTTTCTCGTAAGGGTTCATTCTTGACAATCGCAGGTAATTTCTTCATTGTTAAAAAGCTCCTCTAGATACTTGTCTACATCTTCTGCATCTAGTGCAGCATATGCGTCTGATTTATCTTGTGTATCACTCATAACTTGGAGTGAATAATAGAGGCTTGTTTGCGGAGACCTAAGCCACTCTTCCACGAATTCATTATCGTAGGTTACTACATCACTCCAAGAGTTGAAGCTATAACCGTGAAGAAGTCCTGTGCGAGACAGCATCGTCATGATGCCATCTACAACTCTTTTATAATCATCCCAACCTACTTTAGATGCAATCTCTACGTCACCGTAGTTATAAGTTTGTACTCCGAAAGTACCTGAGTCGCGATCAACTGTCTGCGAGATAGGTGGAGCGATTTCTGGTGTGCAAGTATAGCCATCCAGATCCACGCTTCGATAACTGCAACTGGCGGTTGGAGCGATAGCAAAGGCTCGAACCATATGATTGCTCCGAGCAACTTGGGCTGATTGGTTAATTCCTGAAGCAAATTGAGAGACAAGTTCATAAGCTGCTGAGCGTGTGTGAATTCCGTTGTTGTGTTGTTCTAACGCACGACCAAACTGTGCATAAGTTATTCCGTATCTTCGGAGTAGGTTAGCGAGTCCCAACATTCCGAGTCCTACCTGTCGATCTGTTTCGCTAGGAAGATATTCTCCTGTAGAGCCAACGCCAGTTCTGCCATGCAAGGTGCACAATTCTTGCATCCCTTCAACGAAAGCTCGCGGAACGTCGTCAAATTCACAGGCACCGAGATTGACGTGCTGCAAGAGGCAGGTTCCGCGACTGGGCAAGTACACCTCAAGACAAACGTTACCTCTGATTCTGTTTCCTTCATTGTCATACTTTACTTTGTTTAACCAAATGTCGCCTGATTTAATTCCATGTAGCAGTTCTTCCTTGAACGTACAATCCTGCCACCACTCATCGGTAATGTTGATGCATCGTTTAACCCAAGGCAATTCGTGGCGTGGTGTATTAATAAAACCATCAGGATTACCCTTCTCATCAAAACTAAATGCATCTGCATGATTTAAATCAAGGTGGAGAACAATCGCACCATTTTTGTATATACCACCGCGCCTAAGTATTTCATTTAAGGTTGAATATATTTTACCGAAAGATACGGGACCAGATGCAACCACACCTGACTCCCTGACATAACCCTTAGGGTCAAGATCAGATAGGTGGATAGCACAACCTGCCCCATACCGTAGTGCATGAGAGGCAAACCTCCAGCTGGCTTCAATACCATTTGGACCTTCCATTTCATTTTCAACTACAAACACTGTGCAGCTAACAGGTAGACGACCTGTAGGATCGTCCATCCATGATTGAACCCGTCCAGTGCGGGAGATTAAATTAGTCATTGGTGGTTATCTTATTGTGAGTATTGAGGGGATGTTTTTTTTAAGAATCCGCAACCCTTCAATAATTGGATTAGGTTTTGGATTAGTTTTTGGTTTTGGTTTTGGTGCAGCTTTTGGTTTAGGTTGTACTGCCTGAGGTTTAGGTTTTACTACTTTAGGTTTAGGTTCTTCGTAGGGAGTATTGTATACCGCTAGTTCTGCTTGGCGTCTACCAGTTAAGACCCCACTATTGTTATACATAGGGAGTGCTCTTGCTGTGGCTTCAACATCACCAGCTTTAATAGCTGCTGAGATTGTTTCCCAACCACTTGTAGAAAGAAAGTTAGGACCAGCATTGTAAGCAAAGGATTCTAAGGCAGCCTGTTGATTAGGATTAAACTTGTCAAAGTTTTTTGTCTCTCTTAATGCTTGGACATGTTTAGTTACTTCCTCATTGTACAGTTTATCAGCCTCTTCTTGGGTAATTGTATCACCCAGTTTTACCTCTCTACCGTCTCTATGGAATCTATTACCCCAACCAATTGTGGGAAGACCTTCTGTATCTAAATATGCTTTCGAGCTAAATTTACCACTTTCCTCAAAGAACTTAATCTTTTCGTCTCTTAGTTTATCGTTTTTTCCTATGGGATAAGTCTTTGGCATTTTGTTTTATTTTTTGATAGGTTTTCAATACACTCCTTAAGCTTGTCAACTTCAAGATTTGTTTCACGAAGCATTTGATAATGGATGTCAACCCTTAGTTCTGCTCGCGCCACACGCTTTAGTAGTTCTTTCTTTTTCATAAGTCTGCAAGTGGTGATTAGTCATTTCAGAAAACAAATAATTTGAGCGGGAGTGTTGTCATAGAGCAAGGTGCAGGCCTTCCATTCTTGAGGCACCTGCCACAAGATTGTCCCAATAACAGCAAGAGGGAAAGCAATCACTAAAAAGGTGCAGAACTTATCTTTCATGTTCTCATAACCAAGTCTTCAAACGTTGCTTTCTTAAAGTTTGGTCCCTTGAGAACCTTGCCATCGCCCCTGTAAATGGGCTTACCGTCTTCACCTAGCTTTGACATGTTCGCTCTATGAACACGTCTCATAGCCTCATCTAGATCCCATTCTTGGGATGCAGCATATTGGAAGCAGACATAAACAATGTCAGCTAATTCATTTAGTTGTTCGGCTTCATCTTTGTGGTGATAAGCCTCGTGGAATTCACTCCACTCTTCATCAATCAGACTCTTCTGAACGCCTTTGGTACTCCCACTCGTCTCCAGAGAGAAGGCTGCTCGAAACTGCTCCGCCTGGTCCAAAAGTGTCATCGGTGGTGTGCTCAAGTTCATTTTGTAGGTAGTGGATTGCTTGTTCTAGATCTCTTCGTTTTGTGTTGTTTGCTTTCTTCCCAGCTCGGCAGGTATATTTAACTACGTTTCCAAGATGAAAACCTAACTCTTGTTCTCGGATGAAGTCTCCGATCTTCCAGTTGCTGCCGTAGTGTTCGGGTGAATTGGCCATTGTTTAACTAATTGTGATACGTTGTTACCCAAGACAAAGCACTGTCTTTGCAGTGCCAAGAAAAGGGTAATGATGTCTTTTTTGTCTGCTTCAGGTAACAAGTCTTCAAGTCTTCTGATCTTGAATTGTTGCTCCATTGTCAGCTGCATTTTTGGAATCGGTGGGATCCCAGAGTATTGGTTGTTTTGCTCTCCAGTCATAGTCATCGGTGGTAAGGATCTTTGCAAGTCTCGCATTTTGTAGTGCAATGTCTTCACCAAGATCCTTCTCAGCAAATGCATCAACAACTGTTTTCCAAGTGTAACCTTTTTCTTCAAACAAAGCAACTGCTCGTTTGATTCCTATGCCCGGTACTCCAGAATAGCCATCGGTTTGGTCCCCTGCAAGCGTCTGTATAAGGTGCCACTGGTGTCCCTCTGCCTCTTCCACATTCACGGTTTCTTCCATGTTGTAGAGCATTCCAGGTATCTGTCGCATGTCCTTGTCAGGACTAACAATAATATTACCAGGATATTTAGTAGCGTAGATTCCCATAGCATCGTCAGCTTCAAGAGTCGGTAGTATTACTACTTCGTACTCATCTTTGAGAGCCTTGATTACACGTTTATATCCACAAGGTTTCTTACGATTACGGTGACCTTTGTACGCTGGCATAATTTCCTTACGGAAGTTAGTACCATCACTAAAGAATAGAACTATTTCAGGTACATCCCACATGAACTTATTTTTAATCTTATTTAGTTCACGTTTAACGGATGCGTATGCTTCACTGAATTTGCTGACAACTACAATTACATCGTCACCAAAGTCTAGATCAGACTCTGCACCAGCACATGCCTTATAAACAATGTAATCTGCGTCAACAAATAACTTCATTTACCTTGCCCTCTATATTTTTTCTTTCCTTTGCGTGGCTTGCTATGTAAACCATTGCCTTGGCGTGTTTTCTTTGATGTAAACGGGACTACGGTTAATACTCCCATCATCGATTTACTTCTCATTAGTGGGTTTCACTCCAGTTGTTTCCGATTTTTGCTTCGGCGTCGATTTTGATTCTAAGGTTGTAGTATTCTCCAGCTGCGAGACTGCTAAATACCAAGGATGTTGATAAGTCAGATGTTTGTTCAGGGGAACACTCGAATTGTAATTCGTCATGTATGAAAGCTAGTTGAGAACAACATAAATTTAATTTTTTAATGTTTTGTTGGTTGATAACCATCCAACGTTTAGCCAGGATGGCTGAGTTACCCTGCAAGCAGTAGTTTAATGCTTTATGCGAGCTAGCCACCTTAATTTTTCTACCATCGATAGCTCTGAGAAAACCTCTTTCTGAAGCTGTCTTAATAGCCGCCAAGAGTTTATCGAGTCCATCAATCGCATCAATGTAGGCTTTTCTGATTTCTTCACCTTTTTTCTTGGCTTTCGAGGATGAAAGAAGTTTGTCATAACTACGTCCAATTTTTTCGTCACCCGCACCATACAGAAATGCATAAGTAACTGTCTTAACTAATTTCCTAGAAATACCTATTTTATCAGCATTTACTTGGTGTATGTCTCCGTTAAGTAAGATGTCTGCATATCGTCCCCCGTCATATCTCGCGAGGAAATGAGACAACATACGTAACTCAATCCCAGACAAATCAGCAGCGACCAACACTTGACCCGGAGATGGTAAGAAAAGTTGTCTAAATCGTGGATCACTGGGTACTTGGGCAAGATTTGGGTTTCGATGTGCACATCTAAAAGTAGAAGTAGCGACAGAACAATGATGATGAATTCTATTAGCAGTCGTAGATAGCTTCAGCCACGCGTTCGCGCCTTCTGATATCATTCCAAGCATCTTCGTTATCGTCAAAATCCGCAGGAATGCAAGGGCAATCGGGCTCCCTATCTCCTTCAGTATCGGTTCGTCGATGATAGGCTTCCCAGTAGGTGTCATCTGGGTCGGCTTCCAGCCATGAAATGTTTGCAGGATCCATGATATATGATCTCTTGATTTTATGTTTAAGTCTTTAAGGCGTGTAAAGGAGCACTGCTGTATTTCAATTAATATGCCACAGTGTTCATGTTTTTCGGTATAGCCAGTACCTTTGACATAGCCTTGGGTCCGATTATCTCGCTTAGGAGTAAATACTGGTCCGGCAACGTAAGGGTGCCAGTTAAGTAGTAATTGATGAGTTTCTTCAAGCTCTTGTCTGAGAGTTGATGCAAGTTCCCATGCAGCGCGTTCATCAAAGTACCATCCATGTAATTCTTGTTTTGTAAGGATTTCCGCTGCTTCATGTTCTAGCGTAACCCATTTAGGTATGGTTGGAAATGTGTCCAAAGTTTTTTAGTAACAGTAACGTCTTGTATCATGTAGTCTTCCATTTCTGGTGACCACTCCTTCCAATCTGTGTCCTTGCAGAAGTCACCTTTAGACTCAGAGAGTCGATAACCCCAAGCATCTAATGAATGTGACCCATACAATTTAAGTGGCATATTCTCCCATAGTTTTTGTTTGTCTGTTTTTTCTATGTCCGGGTGATAAAGACGGCTAAGCAAAAGAGTATCCAAGCAATCACCAACACGTCCAAACCATGAATAGAATTTAGTGATGATAGGAAGATCGTACCCAATAATGTTATGACCGAGTATACAATCAGCGTCTTCGAGTAATTGGATCCCACGGACGATAGGCTCCGTCGCATTTCTCTCTGTAGCTGATGTAAATGATTGGTCATTAAAGACCATTGTCTTTTCAGTTTGAGTGTCATAAATACAAAGGCAGTGGATTTTGGTAGCATCACGTAATAAACCGTCCGTTTCTAAATCAAAGATCAGCATTCAACGTCCTTGCCATTGGTAGGTTTTATCTACGAATTGTGCACGTTTTACTGCCTCTTCAGTAGGAGGATTAGGTTTTTTCAGTGGTAGATCAATGCGGAATTCTGTACCTTCTTTAATGAATTCTTCATTCATGGCTTCGTACTCAGAAATCTGTTTCGGCGTTAAACTTGGTTGTTTCTGTGGTTTCATTAAATTTACAAGTGGATAAGTCAAAATTTAAGTGGCATGCGATGCCATCTTCGCCAGAATTTCTATTTTTAAGGACTCTAATAACCGTTGTATTTCTATCAGATTCACTCTGCTGATCGCGTTCGAGCGCAATAACATTGTCACTGAGCTGACCAATGCTTCTACTTCCTCGAAGGTTTCGCAGTTGCACCCTCCCGCCTTCTTCATGTGATTGTCCATTTTGTGGTGTTGTTGTGTGACATACTAGGAAAAGTGCGATGCCTGTGCGCTCCACCAGGGAGCGGAGACGAGTCATGGTAACATCAATCATGCGTCGTTCATCTCCCTCAAGACCACTCATTAAAATTGATAGGTGATCAAGGAAAATAACCTTACAGTCAAGACCGGAAGCCATGTATTCAATCCGGTTATAAATAATATCAGGCTCATATGAACCAAAACCATCAAATAGAAACAAGTCCCAATCTTTAATTGTCTGATCAAATGCTTCTGTCAATTCTGTATTGCTACGTTGTTCCAAATGTAATGGTTGACGTACTCCGACTGACATTAAGCCGAGTCCGGTTCTTCGGATACTTTCTTCAAGTGCCAAGTAACCGACCCTGACCTTTTGCTGCAATAGGTGAGCTGCAATTTCACGACAGAAGCTGGATTTTCCAATACCAGAACCTGCTGTAATCGTTGTAAGCTCCCCCAACCTGATCCCTCGTAGTTCTTTCTCAAGTCCTTTGAATGGATAGTCATAATCTGCTGGAGGTTGTGGTGTAGTTAATACTTCAAGTAAAGATTTAGCATCTACAATACCATCAGGTCTAAATTCTTTACGTTTAAAAAATGCATCATCAATAGCCTTGTAATCACTCGCTTGTAAGGCTTCTGAGAGGTCTTTGTAAGCCTCTAGACGGGCGATGTGAGCCTTGCCAGGTGGTAAGACACCCGCAGCTTCTTCAGCGGCCTTCTGACCGGCTTCATCTGAATCGAACCAAAGTACGATTTCACTGTAGCCTTGAAGGAACTCAAGGTTTTTCTGGATTGCTTTTTTGGCTGAGGCAGCTCCACTAGGTAGTGATACTACTGGCCAAGTAGGAAATATCTCTGCGTAAGACACACAATCAAGTTCACCTTCTGTGATGATTATGCGTTTACCACTATTTCCCCATAAATGTTGTCCGAAGAATGTACCAGGTGTTTCTCCTTCGTAAGTAAATTGTTTATCTTTGGTTTTTACTTTAGCACCTTTTACAATGCCAGATGGATCATGATAGTAAAACCTTAGTAACCCTCCATCACGGTATACTTTAAATCTTTCACAAGTTGATTGACTGATTTTTCGTTTCTGCAACCGTTCGGCTGAGCCTTTAATCTGCACTTTAGAGAATTTGTGAATGTGTGTTGTTATCTCTTGACCATCTGCATGTTTGTAATAACCACATTGTTTGTGGCACCACTCATGTCCGTCGCTGTATAAAGCGTTGGCATCCGATGAGCCGCACTGCGGACATGGTATGTGTCTTACAAACTCAGAGGAGCCAGTCGATTGGTATGTTGTGGAATGATGTCCACGGTATGTTATGTTTGTCACACCATTTAGCGTATGTTGTCTTTGATCCCTTACTAATTTTATTATATGGTGCTTGAAAGACCATACGTAAATCAATTTCAGGATGTTGCTCTTTTACGTTTTTAATCTTACGTCTGTCTTCAGCTTCCCAGTATCCTT
>VMHT01059445.1_pt1 | contig 14316 bp, 22 predicted proteins | sample 4693611 | NCBI WGS metagenome assembly VMHT01 (sample SAMN12280063, study PRJNA550983) | marine metagenome | isolation source: seawater sampled from same location over 5 years 0.02-0.2 micron viral filtrate | place: USA: collected off the coast of southern California halfway between the port... ... | reverse complement strand
ATAGAAGAATCGATAACTTCGTATTCAAATCAGCACCTGGTTACAGAGGTTATTACAGAAAAATGTACGATAAGTACTTCAATGATAAATTAATCGATAAGGCCCTCTTATCTGATGAACATACTGATGAAACAATCGATTCTTATATGTTCAGAATTATCAATCTACATAACAAGAATACTCAATTAGATTCTTTAAAAGGATTGAGAGCAATTTACAGATTAGTTGGATTGAACAAAATTAGTAGATTAACTAACTCTAAAGAATCTTTTAATGTTGCACTTGCGATGTTCAATATAATTTTAAAGAATCTTAATCAACCAACTTTAGATGATTCACAAGAACCACAAGATGGTGGGACTGGTGATGGTTCTTCTTCCGATGAACAAGGTTCTGATGATGGTAATGGTGGTTCTTCTCAAGGAATGAGTGATGAAGATTTCAATGAGTTATTAAAAGAACTTGGTGAATCTCCAATGGGTGGTGATAAAGATGAAACACCAACTGGTGGTAACTCAATGAGTGTTGGTAACTTACCTGATGACATGGAAGGTGAACCAAGTGAAGATAATTCTCCCTCAACAAACTCAGTTCAATTAACTGATAAACAAAAAGATTTACTTAAAAAGAAGATTGAGAAACAAAAGAAGTTTATGGATGGTGATATTCAAAAAACTTCGATTACTAAAAAAGATTCTAAAGACCTAAATGCTATTGAAGAGAGTGGTTCTGAATTAAAAGAAGTTGGTAAAGATGTTAACCATGGTTACTATGGAAACCAAACAGTTCAATGTATCGTGGTTAAGAAACTTACCAAGGGTTTATTTGAATCAGATTTATTTCCAATGACATCTACAGCTTGGGATACTGGTAATGTAAGAATGCACTACCAAGATTCAGTTAATAAAGGAATCAAACTTGGTACTATGTTAGGTAAGAAACTTCAAGTGAGAGGTGAAGATAGAACTACTGTTTTTAATAGACAGAAAGTTGGTAGAATTGATAAGAGAATGATTTCATCTTTAGGATTTGGTAACGAGAATGTTTTCCAATTCACAGAAGTTGATTCTTACAAGAAGGCTAACCTTCACATTTCAGTAGATGCTAGTTCATCTATGGGTGGTTCTAAGTGGGATGCTACAATGGTTAACACAGTTGCTATCTGTAAAGCAGTTGATATGATTCCTAATCTAAATGTTCAAGTAACTTTCAGATGTACGAAAAACGAACAACCTTATGTTGTGATGGCGTATGATTCGAGAGTAGATAAGTTCTCTAAAGTAAAACAAATGTTTCCTGGTTTAGGACCAAATGGTACAACACCAGAAGGATTGTGTTTTGAAGCTATTATGAAGGAGTTCGTTCCAATCAACAACGATTTGGATTCTTACTTCTTAAATGTTTCTGATGGACAACCTTACTATGGTGGACCTGGTTTCTACTACTCTGGTGATTCCGCTGAGAGACACACCAACAAAATGGTGAAAATGATTGAAGGTATGGGAATCAGAACATTGGCCTACTTTATTGGTGATGGATACAATGATGGTTACGATGCAAGAGCATTCAAAAATATGTATGGTAAAGGAGCTAAGATGATTGATGTTCAGAATGTTAATCAAATCACTAAAACACTAAACCAATTATTTTTACAAAAATAAACCAGAAAAGACTTGGATATGTGAAATATTTTTCGTATATTTACAGAGTAAATGAGTTAATAATTAATAAATCTTAAAACATAAAATTATGAGTAAAATGAATGAAGTAAATGTTGGATACGTTTCCACAGAAGTGTACAAAGTTGAAATGTTTGGTAACACTTTCAAATTAATCGATACCCAAGGGGTGAAAGTTGGTACTCTCGGAGCTACCACTAGTGTAAGAAAATCAGCCTTCAATCAAGGAATGGCGGTTCAGGCTTATGTAAATAAGAATGGTAAGAAATCTTACAGAAAAGTTGATATGAATGTTTATAATTCCTTAGTTATCCCAATGAACACACAAGACGGTGGAGTTCAGTTTGAGGATAAAAGTGACCACACTGCTATTAAGGATTTTATCCACAAAGGTTCTGTATCTCTAAAACCAACTGAATTGGTTATGGAAGAACTGAAATGGAAATATCTTATCAGAAGTGCTGTGAGAGCTAAGAATATCATGATGACTGGTCCAAGTGGATGTGGTAAAACCATGGCCTCCAAAGCTCTAGTGAATGCATTAGATAGACCAGATTTCTACTTCAACCTTGGAGCTACTCAAGACCCGAGAGCTACTTTGATTGGTAACACTCACTTCGATAAACAAAAAGGTACATTCTTTTCAGAATCTGCTTTTGTTACGGCAATCAAAACTCCAAATGCAGTGATTCTCTTAGATGAATTATCAAGAGCTCACCCTGATGCTTGGAATATCTTAATGACTGTACTTGACCAAGGACAGAGATACTTGAGATTAGATGAGGCTGAAGGTTCACCAATTGTGAATGTTGCTGAAGGTGTTACGTTTATTGCTACTGCTAACATTGGTAATGAATACACTTCAACGAGAGTTATGGATAGAGCAATCTTAGATAGATTTGTAACTATCGAAATGGATGTTCTTGATGATGTTAAAGAATTTGGATTATTAAAGTTCATGTTCCCTGAAGTTAGTGATGATGACTTGAAAGCAATTGCTGAGATATCTCACCACACTAGAACTCAATCCATGAGTGAAAGTGGTAAACTAACTTCAATGTTAGCCACAAGAGCTTCTGTTGAGATGGCTGGATTACTTTATGATGGTTTCGAATTAATGGAGGCCGCTGAGATTTCAATATTCCCATTCTTTTCACAAGATGGTGGTGTTGATTCTGAAAGAACGTATGTTAAACAATTGGTTCAAAAATACCAAAAAGATGAAAATGGTGAACCTCTATTCAAAGAAGTAGATGACACCGAAAGTAATGAGGATGATATCCCTCAGTTTTAAGATTATCAATTATTTACACATGAATAGGGGGGATTAATTTCCCCCTATATTCTAACCCAAATTTAGTTAAAACCAAACCTATTAATTAACAACCAGAGGAACTCCTCTATTAGAAAATTTGAAAAGATTTAAAGAGTACACACAAAAACAAGAAAAAAATTTAGTAAGTAAATTATATCAATATGGTGTAATTTATTTTGGAACAGCATTAATGATGCTTTCACCATTTATCATTGATTCCATATATGGGAAGATGGGAATGGTTGTGGGTTTAATACTCATTACGATACAAACACAAAAAACAAAACAATATAACTTATCCCTACTCAATATAGTAGGGATTACTGGTTATGTATATTCATTGATAAAAACATGGTTATGAGAAATATATTATTAGTAATATTAGTTCTACTTCTTAGTTCTTGGGGTAAGATAGGACATAGGACTGTTGGTGAAATTGCACAAAGACAATTAACCTTTACAGCTGAACAAAAAATAAATGAAATATTAGATGGTCAATCACTTGCAGTTGCAAGTACTTGGGCTGATGAAATGAGAAGTAATCCAGAGTTTGATAAATATTCAACTTGGCATTATGTTAATCTTCCTCTTGATAAGGAATATGATGATGTGGAACATTTAGGACCAAATGTAGTTAAGATGATTAACACAGCAATTCCTATTTTACAATCACCAATGGCTGATAAAAAAACAAAACAATTTTGGTTAAAGTATTTGGTTCATATGGTGGGAGATATTCATCAACCACTTCATACAGGTAGAGCAGAAGATTATGGTGGTAGTAAAATCAAAGTAAAATTCAAAGGTAGAAAGGGTGCAGAGAATAATACTAATCTTCATGTACTTTGGGATACTGATATGATTGATGATTATAAAATGAGTTATACAGAATATGCTACCAAACTACAAAACCAATTTAAAGATACAGTAGTGGAACAAGGAAATGCTACTAAGTGGGCAAATGAATCTCACGAGTATGTATCTAAGATTTATGAAACAAAAGATGGTTCATATTTATCATATGATTATGTATATGAGAATCTACCAATTGTAGATGAAAGATTATATTTTGCTGGAATCAGATTGGGTAACCTATTAAATAATATATTTGGAGAATGAGTAAACTTATAAACCTCTTTGGTGGACCTGGTATTGGTAAATCTTCAATAGCAAATGGAATCACCTACAAACTAAAGAAACAACATATCAGTTGTAATAACCCATATGAATTCCCAAAGAGATTAGCTTGGGACCATAATATACCAGCAATATCAGACCAACTTTATGTATTTGCAAATCAACATAGAGGAATCGCTGAATGTTATAACAAAGTAGATTATATAGTAATCGATTCACCTATTCTATTCTCTACCATATATCATCAATACTATACGGAAGGTTATCCTGCAGAATTTTATGGACAACCATTTCATGATTTAATCATTGATTTACATGGAAGATATGATAATATTAATATTTTATTAGAACGAGGTGAAACTGTACACAATGATGATGAGAGATTTCAGAAATTAGAACAATCAATTGAAATTGATAATTTGTGTAAAAAAATATTGGATGATAACAATATTCCATATCATACAATTAAGGTTGATGGTAAAACAGTAAAAAAAATTATGAAATTAATAAATAAAAGTTAGTTTTGATAGAATTTTTCAGACATATATTTGGAATTTGTGGTGAACATTTTCATCCAAACATTTGGAATACTATGGCATCTTTACCAATCATAGCAACAACTATACATTATATTAAATGTAAATGTGGAGGTTGGTTTTCACATAAAAAAAATTGTGAAAATAATTTGGATAATTCAAAATAATTTCGTATATTAGAGTAAATATAAAAGTTAAATTATGAGTGATAGAGAAATAATGAATGCAAAGTGGGGGTTACCAATGTGGTGGAAACCAGGTATAGCCTTCTTAAGAGAAGATTGGATAAATCATAGAGATTTAAAACACTTCTCAAACAAAGAATGTACAGATACAAAATGTACTTGTGAAAATCCCAAGTTAGTTAATCTATGGGAACATGACTCGTGTGTACGAGGTAGAATTGATACAGATGTATGTGTTAAGTGTAATGAAGTTCAATCCTTTAGTATTATAAGATGAAAGATTCAATGGTATTAATTTTAAAAGGTGTAATGCTTGATTTCAAACGAAGGTGTGAACAAAACACCGATGAAGGTTCAAGAGATACCTATGGTAAGTGGCATGGACAAATAAAGGAAATGATTGATAGAATTGAAAATGGTGGTGTAAAATGAACGAAGAATTACTTAAAATATTAGAAACACTCAAAGAAGATTTTGAGATGTTACAAGATGGTAGATGGGATTTGAATTACTCAGATGGTTCTGAAATCCAAGCATCATTAGATAAAGTAGATAAAGCAATTAACATATTAAAGAATGAGTAAAACACAAGATTGGTTAGAAGAGTTGGTAAAAAAGTATTCCATACCAACCAATGATAAAACAGAAAAAAGAGGAATACTAAATGAAACACAATTAAAGAATTTAAAAAATGGGAAGAGTTAAAGAACAGATGATAAATGAGATGGAGATGTCTCATTTAACAAATCAAATGGGAGATTCTGGTTACCAATATGAAGAATGGTTACAATCAAAAGAATTTGCAGAATATCTAAATGGTGAATTGGATTCAACTAGACCAAGATATTCAGAACATGATATCTCAAGTGCAACACGATATGCATCAGAACATATTACTATTGACCCAAGTGAAGTTGGTAAAAAAGTTTATGATATGTTATTTTCAGAAAAAGTAGAAGAATATTTAACTTGTGTATCGTATTCATGAATTACTACAAAGAACACATAGGTAAGATTTCAAACTTTCCAATCGATGGTATCACTTACAGAGATATTCAACCATTACTCGCAAATCCAACAGTATTTATGGATGCAATCAAAGATATGGGTAATCTCTTAGAAACCAAACCTGATTATTGGATAGCATTAGAATCGAGAGGATTCTTATTTGCATCTGCACTTTCAATGTTATTTGGTGGAGGAGTTCGATTAATCAGAAAAAAAGGTAAGTTAGGAAATAATCAATTAATGAGTGTTGATTATGGATTAGAATATGGTAAGGATTCATTTGAGATGGCATATCTACCTCAATTCGATTTAGGTAAGGTTGTTATAGTAGATGATGTATATGCAACAGGTGGTACGATGAAAGCAGCAGAAGGATTATGTGAAAAACTTGGTTATGAAGTTTCAGATAAATTATGTTTGATGGATATTGGTATTGTAAAAGACCACGATGTAAAATGTTTGGTAACGTATGGATAAAATTATATTAATATCAGCTACACCATTGGAACATGGTGGATTGAAAGATTTAAATGGTGTACCAATTTTCCAAACAGGTATCGGTAAGATTAATTCAGCCATGAATTTAACAAGGATATTAGAACTTGTAAAACCAGATTTAGTTGTAAACTTTGGTTCATGTGGAAATCTAAAGAATCATAAAGTTGGTGAAGTTATTGAGGTTGGAACTACTTACAATAATATAGATGTAAGACCATTTGCAGAATATGGATGTACACCAGAAACACCAACTTGTGAAATAAAACTTTCAGATAGTGGAATAAAATGTTTCACAACAGACCAAATATATGATAACTCTCGTACTGATTATGCTCACAAGTATTTAGAAATGATAGAAACTTGTGATATAGTAGATATGGAATGTTATTCACTAGCTTACGTTTGTAAACAATTTGGAGTAAACTTTCAATCCTATAAATGGGTTTCAGATGATGGAGATATTCATAAGTGGGAAGAAAATGCTTCAATTGGATTCCAAAATTTTAGAGAACATTTTATGCAAACATATTATTCAGAATATTAAATAAATAAAAATATGATAACATTTACAGAATTAGAAATTAAAGTAAGAAATTGGGCAATAGAAAAGGGTATTGATAAACCTGAAAATGCACCAAAACAAATGTTAAAGGTAATGGAAGAAGTAGGTGAAACTGCTGGAGCATTACTGAAAGGTAAGGAAGATGAAATCAAAGATGGAATCGGAGATTCTTTTGTAACACTTATAATTCTTTCTCAACAATTAGGATACTCACCAACAGAATGTTTACAATTAGCATACGATGAAATTGCAGATAGAAAAGGTAAAACAATCGGTGGTGTTTTTGTAAAAGATGAATAAAATATTTGGATATATGAAATATTTTTCGTATATTTGTATTAAACATTAAAACATAAACCATGGCATATAATCCATTCAGATGGTACACACAAGGTAAGTACCGAACCAAACCACTAAAAAAGAATTCACCACTTTTGTTAAAAATACAAAATGGTGATTTTGAGTATTCACCTTTCTTTTTAGAAGCAAAGGATAATGATAAACTTTACGATGATATGTTTCAAGAATTCATGGATACTTCTCATATTAAAGATATGAATGATAGAAGAGTAGAAGCTCATCAACATGCTAAGATGAAACGAATCAAAGCACAGAAGTTGATGGAAAAAGGAATTGAAGAAGAACAGAGTAGATTAAATGAACTTAAAACTGAATTGAGTTTAGAATTTGGTAAGGATTTGTGGGATAAGTGTTTGAAAAAACAAAGAGGTAAAGGAACTACTGAAGATATGTATTGGTGGTATAAGAAACAATGTAAGATGGGACAAACACCATCAGAGATAGCAATTGCATTAGGTAGAACAACAACAAAGGGATTGAGGTGATTAAGAAAATATATTGTATAGGCTCATCTCATACAGAAGGTGGTGGTTTTCATGGAGATGTGGAAACTCTAAATAAATTATACTCTAATGTAGTGGATAATCCATCTATGAAAACATTATCATGGCCTGGTTTATTACAACCATTGGTTGGTAAAGAAGTTGAGATTATTAATTTAGGTAAATGTGGTTCAGGTAATGAACGATTAATGAGACAGTTTTTCGATATAATACTTTGTAAGGGATTTAATAAAGAAGAAACATTATTTATATTTGAACCAACTCATTTAGATAGAAAAGAATATTGGTCTAATACAATTAATGATTATATTGTATTAAACTATTCTTCAATGCATATAAATCCACCAGGAAAGGAACCAGAGGATTTACCAGCAGTGATTGTTCATGAATATTATAATGAAGAAAGTGAAAAAAATCAGAAGATAAAAAGTGTAGAGAAGATATACCAAGATTTCACATCAGAAACTGCACATATTAGTGATTTGATATTAAAAGTTGAAACAAACTATCTTATGTTTTATAATTTTGTAAAAAATCACAATATAAATCATATGTTATTAACAAATTTAGTAATAGAACCAAATACTACAATGAACTATTATCAAGGAATAGATAGTATAGAATATGAAATATTTGGGGAAAAGATAAAAAACTTATGGCCAAGGGTACATCATAAAGAATTATTACTCACATGGGAAACTAACAAATTAATAGATGATTTGCATCAAGGTTATTTTGTAAATAATATAATCTCAAAAACAGTTTACAATAAAATGGTATCTGATAATTATATTGAGGGAAGTATTATCGAAATTGAAAATACAGAAAAAGATTGGTATAATCTAAAAGAAAAAATGGGTACGTTATGATTAAAAAAATATACTGTTTTGGCTCATCTCATACAGAGGGTGGTGGATTCCATCAGTCAAAATTAGTAAACCATTTATATAAAACTGTTATAGATGAACCAACGATGTCTACACTTTCATGGCCAGGTATCCTTCAAGATATATTGGGAGAATCGGTAGATGTACACAACTATGGTAAATCAGGTTCTGGTAATGAAAGAACATATAGAATGGTTTTAGATTTAATATTTGGTGAAAATGAGTTTGGTGGTACTGAGTTTAATAAGGAAGAAACTCTAATATTAATTGAACCTACTAACTTAGATAGAAAAGAGTATTATTCTAATACTATAAACGACCATATCGTAGTTAATTATAGTGCAAGTAATCCAGAAAATACAAGAAATTTTCATGTTGTTGAGAATCATTATTTTGAAAAGAAAAAAGGTATTAATAAAAAGTTAAATCAAAGAATGTATTTTAACTTTCTAAAAGAAACTATGGCATTCGATAGTCAATTAAATCTACTACAAAAGAATTTAATAATGTTTTTTTCTTTTTTAAAATTACATAATATTAACTTTAAAATAGTAAATGGATGTAATATATTTACACCTAACCAAGAAAAGTATTGGATATTTGATACAATACCATATGTATTTGAAGGTAAAGAGGAATATGATTTTACAGATTACGCAATGAAAAATGGGAAGTTAATTCAAAACGAAACCTCAGGTAAGTTAGATGACCCACATCAAGGTTATTTTGTAAATAGAGTAGTATCTCAAACAATTAATAATTTATTGGTAGATGAAAAATTAGTAAATGGAAAAATAATACATTTAGAAAATACCGATAAAGATTTTATCAAAATACAAAATAAAGTAAAAAATAGAGGTTTAGGAGATAAAGAATTTAGAACATTAATTTAATTTAAAGATATATATAATATGAAGAGAACAGTAACACCTTTAAGAAAAGTATGTAATGTTATTAACTCTTGTGAAAATATTTTACAACTAGAAACTGCAAAAAAATATAAAGAATTATACTATAAAGTATATGGAACTCAAAACAAATGGGTAGTCGAATCCCATTATAAAAATAAAGTAAAAACCATTTAAAAAGAAGTACGATGGAAATTGTTAAGAATAGATATGGAAACGACCGTGTCATTGAAAAGATTTCACCAACCAGATTAAGAGTAACAGGTGAAAGTGAATTTAGTAGAGGTTCTGAGGATAAAGAAGGAAATCAAATTATGTTTGATTTTGAAGGAGGACCATGTTTAAATGTAGGCGGAAAGATACGTTATATGAAAACAAATTGGACAATAACAAAAATAATAAACGATGATACAGGTAAAGAAGGATTAGCTTCTGTTATAATTGATGTTCAGCTTTAAAATTACCTATGAAATCTAAAAAAGAATTAAATGATTTCTTTCAAAAAAATTACGAAGGTATAACATCTAATGTAATATACAATTCTAGTAATTTAACAAAAACAAAACTTTTTGAACAATCATATTTTAGTTATGTTGGTAGAGCTCTATCAGAAGATAATAACGCATTTGAGATTTTTGAAAATGGTTCCAAAACAAACTTAGAAATATTAGATGAATATCTAGTAAAGTTAAGAAGTGGACTATTTAAGAATATGGTAATACTGCTTGAATTGAATCGTGAAAAGAATTATTCTGATTTCATATTACTTTTAGATAGATTAAAAATGTTTATGGATTTCGTTAAATCTAAGTATATGAATATGGTTGTTCCTATATTCTTAGATACGCATGAAGATTTTCATGGGACTGCAGATTTGGAAATAAAACTAAATTGTTTTAATGTAGATGATAATTTTTCTATTATTAATTTTTTTGAAAATGATATCATTGATGATAAGTTAACACTAGAAGGTCATGAACGGCTAGGTACAGAGGTAGTAAAATTTATAGTATCTTCAACAATAAATCAAGTATTATCTAAACGAGATGATATGAGGATTCAAATTTTTGATATAGAGCAACAATTATTTAAGGTGTATGATAAAACTAAAGAAGAAGAAAGGGGTATGGATTCCATTACTATGGAAAAACGAGTTGAAGAATATAAACTAAAAAAGGAAGAAGCGGAAAGAAGTTTATTCAGAGAAACTCAACTGAGAATAATGACTAAGAAAAAATTGGAGATACAAGAAACAATTGTAAAAAATAATTATCCTGATGAGTTCAAGAAGTTTGATTCTATGAAACAAGAAATACAATCCCTTAAAGACCAAAATTTGGATTTAAAAGATAACCTTTTTAAATTTCAAGAAGAGAATTATAAACTAAAAGAACTTAATCCATCTAAATCCATAATATGACAGAAGATAAAGAAATATTAACTATATATCTTGGAAAAACTGATATTTATGAATGGACAATTGGTGAAGGAAAGGCTATTCTAATGCCAGAGTTACTAATTGGATGTGAAGAGGTTTTGTATAATGATAAAGATGAGGTAAAGTGTGCTAGAGTTGAAGTAATAGTACGAGGTATATCAAAGGCCTTTGATTTTAATGTACAGAGAGAAAATATCACAGATACATTGGAAAAGATACTTGAGTGGGCTTTAATACAAGAAGAATATGAAATCTGTGAACGAGTAAAGAATTTAAATGAATTTTTAGAAAATAAAAAATAAAAGCTTTTGAAAATATTAGTTATAGGAGATAGTTGTACTGATGTATTTGTATATGGGAGGTGCACAAGGTTATGTCCAGAAGGACCAATACCTGTATTTGAACCATCTAAAACCATTACCAACGATGGGATGGCAGGAAATGTAGTTAACAATCTCAGAAAACTTGGAGTTGAAAAAGTTGAACTCATAACTAACTACGAACAAATTACCAAAACTAGATACGTTGAAGAAAAATCTAATCAGATGTTGTTAAGAATTGATTCTAATGACAAGGTTGGGAATACATTTGATATCAAACGAGTTGATTTCGATTCATATGATGCGGTGATTGTTGCTGATTATGATAAAGGATATCTAACCTATGATAATATCCATGAGATTGGTAAACAATCAAAATTCTCTTTTATTGATACAAAAAAAGTAGTGAATGTAAAATCATTTGAACATTATACATTTGTAAAGATGAATGAAGTTGAGTGGGATATCTGTAAAGAACATGGTGCAAAATTTGAAGATTGGAAAGAAAAACTAATCGTAACATTAGGTGATAAAGGATGTACTTACAATAAAAAAAGATATTCAGTAGATAATACCGTTGAGGTTAGAGATTTGAGTGGAGCAGGTGATACTTGGATGGCATCCTTTGTATATAAGTTTATTCAATCAAAAGATGTTGGTGATTCTATAAACTACGCAAACTCTAATGCCACGATAGTTGTTCAGAAAAAAGGTGTTACAACAGTATGATTAAATTTCTAATATCTAAGACAGAACTAAATGAATATCAGTTCTCTGATTATGAGTATAATGATTGGCATTTTATAAACTATTCAAATCACTATTTTGATAATGGAGATGTTATAATACCAAGAGATGCTGATTTTCTATATAATGATGAGTGTATAGAGTACATTCTCAGTTCTGGTCAATTTGGTAAAAATATAATATTTGATTTTGTTAGTTCAGATTATCCGCTATCAGTAACTCATTATAACCTTCTTAAAATTAAGTTTGAAACAAGAAATATTAAAATAGTAACACCTAATATCTACTTGTTTGGAAAGGAGTTCTCTTATTGGTATGACCCAAAGATAGGACAGATGGATTATATTTATGATAATTCTAAGATATTTGATGAATTACTGATTCAACAACATAAGTTTCTTAGAATGAAAAAGTATCTTTATTTAACAAGCCATCCACGATATGAACGAGTTCAGTTGTTAGATTTGTTACATAAAGATGATTTAATAAAACATGGTTCAGTTGGGTTCCCTTCAATAGAGAGTGTAGATGAAGATGAAATTCGTATGTTAACTTGGAAAAATGGAAGACATGCAAGTAAAATAAGAAAGGTAACGGATTCCGATTATAATTTACCACTTATATTAGATTTCGCTAGAAAAACTAAAGAATATTCAAGTAACAAAAAACATCAATTGTGGGATGGTAAGAATTGGGTAGATAGTGATTTACATACAGGTGATTTTAATCCTATAAACTATTTTAATAATTATTTTGAAATATATTCAGAAACATATTATTATGGATTTGGTAGTGTAGATACACTTCTTGGTGATAAAAAAGAAGGAGAGTATTTGCAAGTTAGTGAAAAAACATTAAAACCAATTGTTAATATGATTCCATTTTTTTGTTTAACTGATATTGGATTTTATAAAAAACTAAAAGAAATTGGATTGAGATTTGAAAGTGAGTTTTATTCAGATTTATCCTTTGATGAATTGGAAAGAAGTGAAGATAAGGTATATAAATTCTATGAAGTTGTAAAACGTTTTTGTGAAATGGATATAACTAAACTACATGAAATTTATTATAATTCTACGAAAGAACTTATTCATAATAAACATACATTGAAGCGTACTTTAAATAATGAGTTAATTAAACTATTTAAATAATATGAGAAGATACCTACCAACATTAGGAGAATTAATTGATAGATTAACAATCTGCCAACTTAAGGAAGTAAAGATACCTCAACATAAAGAAGAGTATCAACAAGAAATTAAAGATATCGTACATGATATCAATGAAATATTAACAGATTCAAAACACTTAACAATAGATGGAGATTTTATCAGAGCAATTGTTGTCTTATCTCAAATGAATACTCATATATGGGTAAATGAAGATAATGCAAGAAGTGGAGATGATAAGGGAAATAAGTTAATGTTAACACATGGATTGAATGGAATCAGAAATACCGCTAAGAATAAAATACAAGAAAAAGTTGGTGGTAGAAAAGATTACAAAATAGATTGTATCGCATCAGAATTTAAAGATTGGGAAGTTAGTTGGAATGAAAAATAGATTATTTACATTTGGTTGTTCTTATACAGGTTACTTTTGGCCAACATGGGCTGAACTAATAGGTACACAATTTAAAGAACACTATAATTATGGAAAAGCAGGTACTGGTAATTATTTTGCATTATCTCAACTAAACGAAGTAAATGAAATATATAATCTAACAAAGGATGATACGGTATTGGTAATGATATCATCTGATAATAGAGCTGATTTTATACAATGGATGGGAACATGGACGGCAACAGGAGGAATATATGCTGATGGAAATTTCGATTATTTTGGTAAAACATTTCCTGAAAAAATATGGTCTCCACTTCATGGATTACATAATACTTGGATATGTTTAAAATCAATTAAATTATTACTAGATTCAATTGGATGTGATTATAGAATTTATACAGCATTCGATGTGGATGATGATGGTAAAGATTTTTGGTTAGATATGTTGGGTGATGTTTACGATTCCTCGGCTGTAAATTGGGATTCTGTTGTTTTATTAAAAGATAGAATAACCAAATTACTATCAAATACAATATCATTAGATGGGTTTATTAATAAAAAAACTCCAAGATATGTATTTAACGATTCTATTACTGGTGATTACTTCGATGAGCATCCTAGAGTAGAGGAACATTTGAAATGGGTAAAGGAGGTAGCTAGTGATTTTTAT
>VMHT01177856.1_pt1 | contig 14318 bp, 21 predicted proteins | sample 4693611 | NCBI WGS metagenome assembly VMHT01 (sample SAMN12280063, study PRJNA550983) | marine metagenome | isolation source: seawater sampled from same location over 5 years 0.02-0.2 micron viral filtrate | place: USA: collected off the coast of southern California halfway between the port... ... | reverse complement strand
TCTGGGCGACCCTTTCGGAATCGAATAAGGTTTCCGTCTACCCATCCGCCTTTGGCGGCTAAGTCGGTTTCTTCTTTATTGATTCCCGGCTGAAAATCTATCCTTGATAATGGCATTTGGCATTAGGCCAACCGAATGATTGCGCCAGTCGCTGTTGGGCTTGGAAAAACAACAGTGAAGTTGCCAGCAGTAGATGTCTTATCACCACCAAAGTCGATGATAGCAACCGCCTTGTCGCTGTTTGTGTCGTTATAGATCATGCAGCCTCTCGCAGTGACTGTTGCTGTTCCAAAAGTCAGGTCTGCAAAATCGCATACAGCAGTCGTGCCGCTAAGGACAGGCGTCACGTTGGTTAGTGCGCTGCCACCACTGGTGTAGTTTGTGCCGCTGGCTTGACCTGTTGTAGTGAAGGCCGTAGTAGCCGCGCCCAATGTTGCGCTAGACGTGTAAAGCGCAAGCTTAAAGCTGTTGCCGCTTGTCGCTGTAAAGTTGTGAGTGCCAACAAGCACTTCCTGCTTGAATGACGAACAAATTGCAGATGTGATAGCCATGTCAAAGCTCCTTTATGATGTTAGCCATGTCCTCATGGCCCTGAGCACTAAGCTTACCCCTAATTGTGACACGATCCGAGGTAATTGCATTACGAATTCCGCTCAATATTACGTCATAAATATACTTTCTGAAAGCTAACGCTTGCTGCCTGACGTGCGGCTCCGCGTTCTCTGACACAGATACAATCTTGTTTGTGATCTGCTCCGCCCAAAACTCAGGAGGGTGGCCTTCATTGTCAGTGGTAAAAACCATGACGTTGCCAAGCTCAATATTTCCTTGTTCACCCATGACTATCCCTTATACGGCTCTGGTGAGCGTGGCAGCTCAATGGTTTCTAGGTTGTGCTTCTTAACCATGCTGGCAAGCTCGGATCGATTGCACACAACCCACTCACCCTGCGGGTCTGGCATAGCAATCTTTGGGTTAGCCAGCCTGTGGAAGCCATACAGCCTCTCTTCAAGATCGACGTTTTGATCCAGCAATGAAGACCTTGGGCTAACGCCTACCTTGACGCCTATAGAAATGAGCTTGCATATCCAAAACTCAAGACAGGCTCTGCCAGCTTCCGCAAAGTGCAAATTGTTTTTGTAGCTGAAGTCCATGCCAAACAGGTCTACCTGACCGACCTTGTTGTAGGCTGCAAAAGCCAGTGAGTAGGCAACAGTGGTATTTAAATAGGCGCAGCGTTGGTCTTTGATGACCTCTTCTATAGGAAACACAGTCAGCGCAGGTACGCGCTCGTCTAGCTCGCAAGTATAGATCGGCTTGTCAAATGTAGGCAGAAGCTTACGCATAACGCCGGTCTGGTTACCCGCATCATCTGTATCCAAAAACCTACTGGCTGGGTCGAGCATAAACACTCGGTCACACTCAAAAACCGATAAGGCCGAGTTGATAACCCAGACCTCATCCCACTCTTCGCTGTTTTCTTTACCGATTACATAGTCGATCTGAGAGGCTCCCAGACCGATGATTGCTATTCTTTTGCCTTCAAGCTCTTTGATTGGTTCCAATTAGGTCACCCCTGTACGCAATAAGTCATATCTGAATTCATCGCGGGTGTTTCGGCCTTCACTCAGATTCTTCATCCGAGAGACAGCTTCTTTGAACCGCGCTTCAAAATTGGCAATTACGTCAGGGGTTTCTTTAAGGAAAATCGCACCCTCAATCAACGTGCCGTAAAGCAGCGCGTCAGGGTGATCAGTTGAAAGCACAGTGGTTCCACTGTCTGAGCCTACCGTCAGGGACGCAGGCTTGTGCAGATAGTGAAGCTCAACCGTGTAGTTTGAGTTGGGTACAGGCGACATCTCAAAGGCCGACTCATCAAACAAAGAGTAATACTTTGGCTGACCAGTGACCGTAGATGTAGGGCTGTACTCTTTCAAAAAAGACGGGTGCTTGAAATCAAGATAAATGTACTTGTTGTTACCATCAATTATGGCAAGCGAAAACGGTGCAAAAAAATCACTTGGCGTTGCCAGAAACCGATTGCCTGATGAGGCCGTGCCTTGCACGTTCTTACGCTGCTCAGGAAGCTGCACCATCTTGAAGATACGGCTTTCCGACTCTTGAATGAACGTGTTGAGCTGGCTCGTAAACGTGGTTTCTGAAACTTGCAAATAATCTTGAACCGCTGTTTTCAGCGTTGCCAATGTAAAACTCATGACGTGGTTACCTCCACAGTGCCAACACTACACGTTAGTCCAAAAGTTTGCAAAGTTGTGCCTAAAATACCATTGCCAACATTGGTGTAAACGGTAAAAAAATTGTTGTCGTTGCCATCCGCAGCTTGATCTGGCCTAGACACCTGCAAAGCCTGTGGATCTGCGGGTACAGGCTTGGGCATGAGCTGAGGATGCTTGGGCGACCACTGATCTGGGCCGACCAAAAAGCCGTCCCACGTCATCTTCATGTCTTTCAGGCGATAACGAAACCCTGTGATATCACAGATCCCGTATGCCCGATGGTTGGATGCAAAAGCCATTACGCTGAGTTGTAATTTCTAAGGTCTGGGGCTATGCGGAAAGACGCCCTGTCTTCATCTTGACTGAGTGCGCGTTGAAACTCTTCTTCGTACAAGCCCTTGAGCATAGCAACCTTTTCAGGCGCTCTTTTCAAAGCCAAATAGTACGCAAGCCCAGCAGCCAAACACGGGTAAAACCGAAATGGTATCTGCATGGTGTTTGCTCCAGCGTCGGCGTCATCCATGCGGCTTAGCACGTTGAGGTAAAGGCTGTATTTCGAGCTTTGATCTGGTGTAGGCCAAACCGTCACGGTAGGGCTAATCTGCTTGTCTACAAAGTATTGGTTGGGCTTTCCAGTGGTGGCTTTTGTAGACAGATTTGCGTACTCGCTGCGAGACATGCGGTTTAACGGCACATCAGTGCTCACACCGCCAATAGTTTCTCTGATAAACACGTCGAGAACGTCAATGGTTGCTGTGGGATTTGTAGTGTCTATGGTGTACGAGGTTGTGTCTTTGACCATCGCAAGAACCTTTTGGTTCACAGTCCACTGGTTCAAACCACGGTTTGCCCACTCTGCAAGCATAAGATTCAGCGAGCGGTTGGCTGTCTTCAGGTCATAGCCCGTGCGAAGCTCCAAGCCACAACGCTCAAAAGCTTCTTCGACGTAGTCAGCTACATCTAACTCAAAATCTTTACTTCCGCTTGTCGCCATTTTTGCCGCCTGCGTAGAGGTTGTCGAATACCTGATTCACGTCCAGCGTGTAGTCTAAATCACTTTTCGATTAGTGGATATGCTGACTGGGCTTAAAGTCTGGAGCGCCTTCGCCTGTTTCAAACCATGCGGGGTGAGTGACTCGCACGCGATTGTTGGGTAAGGCGATGATGTTGCCAGTCCACGGCCCTGCGTCGAGAAGCTCCATCACATGGCTTTGCTTGTGCTGCGCGGGATCGTCCGCTATCTCATTCTCCGCGTAGTCCACGGTAAAGAGATATCGAGCAGGATAAAACTCTCCGTCAATCTTCGCCATCCACGGGCAAGGGGTGCAACGATCCAACACATAAACAGCATGATTAAGAGAAGAGCAATCCCAAGGCTGTGCAGCCCAGACTGGCATCGGCTCAGGCCATTCTTCAAATGGGGTGTCGCCCACGAGAGCAGTGATCGGCATTCTTGCCCACATCGCTCCACCATGCACGTTAAGTTCATCAGTGTCATAGGTTTCTGCCCCAGTAAAAATAACCTGAAAGCTCAGGCACCTTGTCGGCATCGTAGTTACAGCAATAACCATAGCGTGTAGAAACTCGCCATGATACTTCTCGTGATTTGCTGTGTACTCCCGCCTAACCCACGCCTTGAAGTGTGGGATATTGCTCTGCAAATACGACACTATCTACGACCAAATAAACCACTCTTTTTGTTTGAAGGCTTTCTCATGCCGCCCTTCGCTGCGCCTTTGGGGGCAATTTTCCCGCCTTTAGCCATGCCTTTGGGCGCAACCTTGCCGCCTTTCTTGGCTGTACCGCCATTCTTCATACCGCCGGGCATCATCATCTTCTTCTTGCCGCCCATTGCGCCACCCTTCGTACCCATCTTGCTCTTCATTCTCACGATTTCGCCTCCATCTCTGGCAAATGTTTTGACGTTAGTCGGTTTGCCGCCTACGCCCTGCTTCTTGGATCGCTTACGACTAACTGCCGATGCGATTTCTTTTTTTGACATACCGCTTGCGGTTGATGCTGGTACGCACTTAGGGTAACCGCGCTTAGAATCCTTTGCGCTTTTACGTCCGCACTTCTCAAAGCCGCCGCCTTCCTTGGGGGCTGAAATATCAACCCAGTTTCCCTTTGGCCCTTTGCCAAACCACTGCTTGAGTCCCTTCTTTGGCTTAGCCACGAGGCACTCTAGTTTTCTTCTGCTTGCTAGGCATGATAGCGCCACAGCCTCGGCCCTGAACCATAACGGTTCCGCCCATGTTCATTTTTTTAGCCATACTCTTGGCAATTGCGGTGCCGCGCTTACGCTCATATCGGCTCAACTTGCCATCGTTGTCGAGATCGCTTTTCTTTGGGTCAAGCGTCACTTCGCCGCCAGTAGCGCCTTTGTATTTGCCGCCCATGCGCTTGTACTCCTGAACTAAATAGCCAGAGCTATAAGCTGAAGGCGTAACATCAAACTTTCGTTTCATTTTAGCTTTAGCTTTCCTGTACAGAGACGGGTTCGCTACATTCTTTGGTACTTCGCTGGTCATCGCATGAATCTCATATTTTCTGGTCGAAATGCGGCTGGGTTAAATATAGTCGGCTGCTTTGGCGACGCACCGCCTTGAATCGCTGGTGGGGGTGCCACAGCAACCGAAGGGGGTGTTGTTGCTGCAACCTGTGGCGGCGGTGCTACAGCAACCTGTGGGGCTGCTGCTGGAGCCGCTGGGCGCGTACCGCCTCGACCTTGGTAATTATCCGCATAATCTATCTGATCTTGGACGCTGCCTGCTGGTATGTAACCCATTGCGTCTGCTTGCCCGTCAGATAAGTTCATAGCAGCGTAAGGATTGAACCCTGCGGCTTCGGATGACGATGGGCCGAAACTCGAATATATATCTCCCTCTGGCTCAACGACGATACCTTGCTGGCCCTCTGCGGAGCCAACGGTCACTGGCGCAGTTGTGGTTCCAGTTGTAGCGCCAGCACCTTGCTGACCCACCTGACCCATCACCTCTTCGGTGATCTGCTTACGCAGCGCATCAACATCTATTTCTGCTGGGATTTGCCCTTGCAAAGATGTTATCTGCTCTTGAAGGGGGTTGAGTGCAGATGAAATGTCAGTGCCGCGCTGTTCAGCAATTGATTGAGAAAGGCTTGAAAGGTCTTCTTGGCTCAAAGCGCCAGTCTGCAATGCGTCTATCATTGAAGCTAGGTCTGCTCTTTCGCTTGTAGCGGAGTCAACCGCCGACTGAAACTGAGCCGTTTGGTCGCTTAACCCAGACAATTGAGTCTGAATTGACTCAATCGGCAAAGAGCCAAGGTTTTCTGCCACACCACCAATTTGTTGCTCTAAAGCCGATACAAGGTCTGCTGTTTCGCTTCTTATTGCCTCAGACTGTGCTGCGTTGCCCGAATCCACGTCGGTATACAGGGTTTCGAGCTGTTGGTTTAAGGAGGTAATTTCACTCTGAGTTGCATCAGCAGAACTCTTTTGAGCCTCATTAAGCTGGGCATAGTTGCCTTCAATGACGCTGTTGATGTCTGTCAGGTCGCCCGACAAAGATCCAATTCTTGTTTTTAGGTCACCTATTAAAGAGCCTTGGCGATCACTCAGGTCACCAATAGCAGCGGTTTGAGCTTCTCTGACCAGCTTATCGCCTTCTTCAATTTGACGGGCTAATTCAGCTCTTTCATCTAAACCAGCCTGTCGCAGACCTAAAGTTTCTGCGTCAACGCCTCGGCGCAGCTCGTCAATGCGGCCTTCTAAAGCCGTAGTTAAATCAGATCGCTGAGACAACGCAGCGTCTTCAGATGACGCCAGCTCTTCTCTCAAAGCGTCTCTAAGCGCATCAATCTCGGTTTGCCTAGCCAAGCCAGCCGCTTCGTTTGCAGCGGTTTGCTCAGCCATGATGTCTTCATATTGCTTTGCAAGAAGATCCTCTGTGGACGGCTGTGTAGCGTCCAAGGTTCTCATTGTTGGCCCAACTGGGTCAGCCCTTGTGCCACGGTCATAGACTGGGCGCTGCATCAAATAGCTGCTCAGATCAGCATAGGGAGACGCCGCACTGCCGTACTCGTCTTGCGCCCTGCTTAAATCACTTTCTGCCATTTACATCACCAGTTTTTACAAGAATGGTAGGCGGCTGAAAAAACGTCTTTTTTCTTTTGAACCGCATCGCAGTTATGTCGAGCACGAAACGATTTGCGCCTGTCTGGTTGATCCTTTTTGATCGTCATATTTGGATCACCGTAGCGCACAATCTTCACTTGATCGCCTTTTTTAGCAAGAACCGCGAACTTCTTGTTCTTGCCGGGCGTTCTTTTTTGTTGGTTGTAGCCGGGGAAAGACTCACCTCGGTAGATGAGCCTGCCCGACTTGGTTCTTGTCACATCGCTCGTGTCAGCCATTATGCGTAAGACTTAATCAATTCCAAAACAACCATGTAAGTGTCTCCGCTAGTATGACCAACGGTGGTAAAATCAAGATCGCCCGTAATGCCAGCTCCTGCATTATTGGGTATGCCACTAAAGTTGCTGTAGTCGTGGTATCCGTTTGAGTCTTCACTCACGCCGATAGCCAATACATTAGCTGTTGCATCGAACTCAATCTTTACCGACATCCCAGTACACTGCCACCAAATCTTATTGATCGTCACGCGGTTGCATGACAATCCAGCCGAGTTAGCGGCTAGTGCCGAGACATCTACCTTTTTGACTGCGGACTCACCTGTGCCATCGCTGGCGTTGGTGAACTTCAACACTGCTTTACGCTCGCCATCATGGATGGTTTGGCTTGTTACTGCATCAGCCATGATTTTCTCCTATCTAGGAAGCTACGTCGAAGCCAGTGATTTCGATAAGGAAACGTCCAGCAGTATAAGTCGCGTCACCCGTGCCTTGGCTCACCAGATACAAGAATTGGTCAGCAGCGATGTCGCCGCCAGCAACCATTGTTCCAGCAGAAGCTGCGCCAGCATTGATGATTTGCGTTTCGGTCAGGTCACCAATTGCAGTGTCGTTGACACCAGTTCCTTCGGTTGCTGAGAACAGATCGATGTCAGTGCTTCCGCCTGCGGGTGTTTCGACGCAGGTCATGGTCACGCCAAACACGCTGCCTTGGTTAGCTGCGGTCACCTTGCCGATAAATGCAACGCCAGAGCCGTCCTTACCAACAATGTCGCCAGCGGTGCCACCGTCTTTCAAGCCAGTCAGATCGATCATAATCGTGGTTTTCACGATGTTGACGTTAGTCGCTACATCGCTTTTAAGGCGGTTAACCTGAGTAATGTAAACAGCAGCGGTTCCCTCGATACCAGCTCCGCCAGTAGCTTCAGTTGCCATTTTGATGCCGCTATTAACGGTAATAGTGCCGTTAGCTGCTTTAGAAATTTGTTGAAACCCGTTCTCTGATCGGACTGGGCCGTTGAAAGTTGTTGTAGCCATGTTGATCTCCTGTCGTGGCAAATGTCAGTCGCGGGATTGCGGCTGTCAGGATCTTACTTTTATACCACACAGATTGCGTACCGACAATTCATGACTACAGACGTAAACAATACGCCTATAGGTGCGTTCTAAAACGACGGGTATCTAAAACACTCCTATAGGTGCGTTCTAAAACTACAGGTGTACAGAACACACCAATAGGTGTATTGCACAACCACTGGTGCATGGAACACACCAATAGGTGTATTGCACAACCACTGGTGCATGGAACACACCAATAGGTGTGTTCTGAAACAACAGGTATACAAAATACACCTATAGGTACGTTCTTAAACCACGGGTGTGCAAAACACCGTTGTGGGTGTATATAAAAACCATCGGTTTCCACAACACAGCTATGGGTGTGTTTGAAAACCACAGGTACACAAAATACACCAATAGGTGAGTTTAAAAGCCATAGGTACGCAAAACACACCAATAGGTGTATTCAAAAACGACTGGTGCGTACAACACACTTATAGGTACGTTCTGAAACTGCTGGCACACAAAACACACCAATAGGTGTGTTCTGAAACAACAAGCACACAAAATACACCTATAGGTGTGTTGCAAGACCACTGGCACACAGAACACACCAATAGGTACGTTTGAAAACCACAGGTACACAAAATACACCAATAGGTACGTTTGAAAACCACAGGTACACAAAATACACCAATAGGTACGTTTTAAAACCACCAGCACACAGAACACACCAATGGGTACGTTCTTAAACCACTGGTTGTTACAACACGCCAATAGGTGTGTTCTGAAACCACTGCTTGTTACAACACGCTTGTAGGTGCGTTTTAAAACCACGAGTGTGCGGAACACACCTATAGGTACGTTCTAAAACAACAGGCGCACAAAATACACCTATTGGTGCATTGCAAAACCACTGGTGTGTATAACACGCCAATAGGTGTGTTCTAAAACTACGAGCATCTAAAACACACCAATGGGTGTATTCCAAAACGACAGGCTGTTACAACACACCAATAGGTGTGTTGTAAAACGACAGGTGTGCAAAACACTCCTATAGGTGTGTTCTGAAACGACGGGTGTACAAAATACTGCTATAGGAGCTTAAAACTCAGGCACAAAAAAAGGGGGCATAAAGCCCCCTTTCTTTTGCTTGGTATCTACGCGCCTTGTGAGCCGTAGATGCCGCGCCAGTCACTAAAGCCGAAGCTGTAACGCTCACGGGCCTTGTAACGGATGTTGCCAGTCGTGAAGTCAGGCTCCATCGTGGTTTCCATGCCAGTACGCTGGAACATCTTCAAGCCTTCGCCAGCGTCAGTAACGCTAGTTAGCAAGAAGAACGCATCAGGGTCAGTCAGGTAATGGTTTACCGTGTAACCACCGGGCAATACACCAGTGTTGCGTACAGCGTTGATGTCGTTGTCAGCAGTACCAGAACGCAAGGTTGAGTTCAGGATACGGTCAGCAACAAACACTAACTGAGGCGGTACAACAAGCTTGGACGCTTGAACAGAGATCGTTAGACCCTTGTCATCGGTGAATGTGCTGATATCAATCAACGCATCTTCCAAGCTCGTTTCGTTCAGGTCAGCCATTGAAGCCGCACGGTTTGCAGCAGTGCCGCCACCCGCCAGAGGGTGTGCCGTGTTGATCAGCGTCACTCCATCTCCACCTGTGAAGTTGGTGTCAAACGCATTATTCAATACGTCAGCGCCTTTGACTTCCTTGGTGTTAGCCATAGATCGGGCCAAAGCCTTCACATATCGCTTGCCTAGACTGTCGTAAAGTTGGTCTTCAACCGCTTCATCGGTGAGCGCGAAAGCCAACGCAACAGTGTCGTGCGTGTAGCGAGCTGTATAAGACTCAGAAGCATTGTCGAAAACAACGCCTTGGCCTTCCGTTTTGGTCGGCGCTCCACCGAAACCAGTGATCAAAACCTCTTCTTCAAAGGCTCGCTGTGAGTCTTCGATAGCAAAGATTTCTTCGTACTCGCGGTCATATGAGTCATAGCTCATGCCGAAAAGCGAGTTCAGACCCGGCTCTAGCTCTTTGGCTAGTTGTGCTCTTGAGATAGCCATTTTCTAGCCTCCTTATGCTAAGCCAGCGCCTTTGACGCCGAATACCGAGTTTTGAATAACTACAAGCACGTTAGTGTTCGCAGCCCCTGTGTCCGAGTTATTCGGATCTTCTGAGATATCAATCGCCTTGATAGGCAAGGTTGTTGCTGTCGCACCAGTGGTTACGTCCAGCTCAGCACCTGAGATACCAGTCGATGTGCTACCCGCGCTGGTATAGACAATATCGAAGTTGCCGAACAGATCGGTAACTGGGAAGGTGTCATCAGCCTGCACCTCGTAAACAACATCTGGATCATCAATGATGAAAGCGATGATGTCTGAAGCATTCGTGCTTGCAGGGTAGTAGTTGCTAAATACTTGATCGCCAGAAGTCGGATCAGTGTATTGAACACCATTAAAAACACCAACTACAGGCACAGTGCCTCCGTCAGCGTGTACTTCCACCGTACCGCCAGTGACCTGAGCAACCATGTCGCCTTGAAATATGGAGGTTCCATAGTTCGCAGCAATACGATATCGACTCTGACCGCCAGTGTAAGGTGCGCCGCCAATCATTCTGACTGGCTTCATTCCAAATGCAGCGTCTTTATTCGCCATTTGTAATTACCTCTATCTACGTCCAAATGTTACGTTGGTATCGCGCTGAGGATCGTATTTAACATAACGGCTATCGCCACGGGTTTCGTTAAACATATTATTGTCCAACGCATCAGTGGCTTCTTGGCTCTTAGCCTTATAGTAGGCTCTTCGCTCTTCTACCGTTTCGTTAGGGATCTTCGCTAATAACAACCCTTCGTTGTAAACCACGCCCTCATGCCGCCCGTTGTCCATTGTTGGTAAAGAACGCCACTCTGGAGGTAAATCGGTGCCTCTTACAAGCTCCCAACCCTCTCGAATGCGACGCGAGACATTAGCTCGGTCTTCTTGTCCTAACATAGACTCCCTGATCCATCGGTAGGTGTAACCTTCGGGTGGAGGAGGGGTTTCTAGGCTGCGTACTGGACGCCACGGTTTCCTGCGAGTCTGATTATCGTGTGACTGCGAATCACGGGAAGAACGTGCGCTTGCTTTTGCTTCTGCCATTTTAACTTGCCTCTCTTGATGCAATTTTCTGCTTCTCTTTCGCTACCCGCTGCAACCATGCCTCTTCAGTCATGTTATGCGGCTTCAAGTTCCTGAGTCGCTCTAGTTCTGACTTAGAAAAGCTTACGCCATTCTTATTGCCTCGTGTTTGTGACCGACCCCCTTGAGGGGCTGAAGCAACTCTTTGCACGGCGGGTTGCTTTTCACTTCTAACGGTCTTCGACCCACTATCAGCGGATCTCGTATGAGGATAAACCGTACCGACACGGCTGTCCAATTCTTGATAATACTCGTCTGAGCCTACGTCAAAGCCTTCATTGGCTAGGTTGTAGTGAACGTAATAGGCGTACTGCGTAGCCTTCAGGTTGTCTTCGTTTTCGCTGTCGCCATACCACTCGTTTCGAGAATGCCACTCTAAGGCGTCTTCGGTGGGCTGAACCTCTTGCTCGGCTTGCTGAGACTCTTGCTGCTGCACGACGCGCTCGTTGCCCTGAGAGACATACTGCTCTTGCTGGGCGGCTTGCTGTTGCTGCCTGTTCTTGGCAACTCGAAGCTTTTCTTTCTGAATAGAAATGTCGTTCTGAAGTTTGTTAGCCTTGGTGATCAGGTCGGCATCGCCAGACTCAACGGCCTTGCGATAAACGTCATCAATCTGGGCCTCTTTAGACACCAAAGCCTCTTCTTCTTTGGCTAAAACCGCGTTTGATTGCTGGGCGCTATACTGCCGATACTGCTGAAGCTCGGCCTCTTTTTGCAGCGCAATCTGCTCTAATTGCTGCGCCCTTTGCTCCGCCTCTCGATTCTTTTGGTTTAGCTTGTTGATGCGCTTGGAAACTGACTTGGTGTAGTTCTCAAGCTCGTCACCAGAATCCTCCGACTCTACAACGTCTTCTGTGACCTCAATCTCAACCTGCTCTTCTTCAAAGACTTCTTGCTCTGCGTTTTGATTCTCAATCATGTGAAACTCACTATGTCATCAGGGTTAAGGATGGTGCCAATAACTTCATCGTCATTGATCATTCTGACCTCTCCACCGTCTTCCAGCTTGAAACGAGCGCCTGAATAACGGCCAATCAGAACCCACTGTCTTTCTTTGCACCAAGGTGTGTCGCCAAACTTTTCGGTGTCGGCATAACAAAGCGGCCCCATCTTGACAACGTAAGCCACAACCGTGGCAAGCGCATCTCGGTCTATGGTTTCTTTTAAGAGATGGATGCCGCCATCTGTCTGAGCCTTACCTTTGTAGGGTAAAACTAGCATCCTCCAGCCCGATGGGTCTGGCATCCGCTCCAGCGCGGATTTATCAAGCAGGGTTGGGTCGAGAACACGCTCTTCGTTTGTAACGTAAGCGGCTTCAGTCGTAGGCGTAGTCAATTTAGATTTCCTTATAGAACTCTTTGATGGTTTCCTCGACCAAGTTTATAACAGTTAACTCGCCCTGCAAACTTTTATAATGTTCTATATCTTTTAACATACCTTCCATCATGACCTCGCGTATAAGCTCTCTCCGCTCAGCCATGACTCTTTTCAGGCGCGATCCAAGGTCAATATCATCCACTAAACTTTCTCGTGAAAATCAAACCCACGAGTTGCCGCGCCAGCTCCACGGGCCTTGATGACTTTGATCTTGCCGCCCATAGTGCGGCGAATCAGCTCTGGCGATGTAGGGCCAGATTTGATGTTTTCCTTTGGAGAATCAACCTTCTCAACTCGGCTCATATCTTTGATTTTCATTTCTTAGTCCCTTTTGGAGTAGTTTTCTTTGCAGGCGCTTTCTTTGGCTTGGGTGTTTTTTTAGCCGTAACTTTCTTTGGCTTCGCTGGAGCCTCTTCTACTTTTGGAGCTGGAGTGCTTTCAACGACTGGCGCTGGCGCTTCTACTGGCGCAGGGGCTTCTATTGGCGCAGGAGCGTCAGTACCGTTTATTCGAGCCAGCTTAGTAGCAATTCTGTGATCACTCAGGCGCTTTTTTTCTTCTTTCTCAGCCGCTTGCTTTGCTGCTAAGGCTTGCTCAACCTCGCGCATCAATTGTTTTTGCTTGCGTAACCCGTATACGCGATCACGCACATAGCTAGTAGATGAAGTAACTGTTGCCATTATCGGCCTCCCATATTTTTGTTTTGCATGTCGAGCAGCTTTAGCTCCGCCTGTTGATCAAGGCGGCGGATAGCCACATCGAGCTTATCGTCAGCTACGTCTTTCTGGACGCCTAGCCGTTGTTTCGCAATCTCATTTTCCAATAGTTTTTCTTGAAGCCGCTGTTGCTGCTTCGACTCAAACTGCTGATTATCAGCATCAATTTCTTTCTCTTTAAGCGCCAGCTCTTGCTCACGAATCTGCACGAGCGGATCAGTCTCATCACCCTGACCGATTGACTCAAGCAGCTCTTGGGTAAGCTGAGCCAAGACTGGAGAAGAAAACTTTTCGATAGCCATCTGCATTTGACTGCTCATCTGCTGCAACTGATCAGGCGGAACCTGACCCGATTGCTGAGCCTGTTGCACCTCCTGCATCTGCTGCTGCACCTCTGGCGGTAACTGGTTTTGAACCATCTGCCCAGCCATGAACTGTAGGTGCTGCATCATATGCCCAATAATCATGCCCTGTAGCTGAGGATTCTGCTTTACCACATCGGTCAGGAACAACGACCTGTGAGCGTCGATGTGCGCCTGATGGTTTTGCTGTTCAAACGCCTGAGCAGGCTGGCCCATCAAAAAGCCTGAGTTCTCGATGCCAGCATCAATTGGCATAGGCGGCTGTGGAGGCGGTGGAGGCGTCAACAAGCTGTCAATGTCGTTTACACCCAATGCCGCGTACATACGCCTGTAAGCCTCGTATATGCCGTTTGGCCCGTGTATCTGAGGGTTAGACTGCACCATCTGCAACAGCTCTTGAGCCATAGTAATGCGCTGGCTTTGGCTAAATATGTTGGGATCAGATACAGGTATTACGTCCACTCGACCATCAAAGTCCTGACCCATAATCTCTTGTGGGCCATTCTTTGACATATACGGGTAGCTTTGGGGCAGATACTCAGAAAAGACCTTTGCCAGAAGTTGAAACTCTAACCTTTGGCTGTAATGCAATCGCTTGTGGATTGCGCTCATAACCTTGGTGCCACGTTCCAACAAAGCCACCGTAGTGCCTACAGGCATGGCTTGATTGACATCACCTACGTTTGTGTCAGCGATGGAGGCAAACCGCTTACCAGACTCTACAAGCAGCCCTAGTAGCTGCATGAGCACGTTAGAAGGCTCTTTGATCGGCAGCGGTATCAGGTTCTCGCGCAATGACGCACCAGTGGTATCGATGTCGCGGAACTCGCCCGGCTGTAATGGGCTGTCCTCGTCACGAATACGCATACCGCGAGCCTTGAAACCTGCTGGCAGGTTAGCCAAGGTGCCTGCGTCAATAAGCTGGCGCAGGATAGACGTGGCTGACTTTGAGATGCCGCCAATCATGTGGCTTAGGCC
>VMHT01055985.1_pt1 | contig 14324 bp, 27 predicted proteins | sample 4693611 | NCBI WGS metagenome assembly VMHT01 (sample SAMN12280063, study PRJNA550983) | marine metagenome | isolation source: seawater sampled from same location over 5 years 0.02-0.2 micron viral filtrate | place: USA: collected off the coast of southern California halfway between the port... ... | reverse complement strand
ACGTGTTCACCAATAACGGGTATTGTGGTCATGTTTCCAAATAAAGGTTTTACGTTTTCTAAAAAATTACCACTATTCAAAAAAGTACCAGATATAGAACCACGATTGTTCACCTCGTTTAACGTAACACTCTGTACTTCCATAGCTTCTGATTCGTGGTAATCATATTGAGAAGCAGTAATTAGTCTTTTTATATAAGAACTAATTTCTGATGGTGTTGCTAAACGACTTAAAGGTATGGAGGTTGTTTGGTCAATATTCCTTTTTTCTCTATATGCCATTAATTTATCCTATCAGCATTTTCTATTTTACTATGTATTTTATCTGACTCTGTTTGTATATCTTTTATAGTGTCTTCCATACCAGATAGTAATTGAGTCTTTTCTTCTTCTGATAATCCAAATTCATCTTCTGCACCAGCCTTACCTTCAGCAGAAATAAGTCTTTGAACGATACCCGCCATCTTGACTAATTGGTCATCGTTTCTAACATTGATTTCAAGATATTCTTTTATCATTGGAACTATCTGAACAGCAGTATCTCCATCCTTAATAAACTGAACAAGTTCTTTTGTTAGTACATCAAGCTGTTTTCTGTTAAATTGTGTGTTGTCGTAAATGTCTTTGAATAGTGATGATAGTGATTTACCATCAAATATTTCATAATCTATACTCATAGTTGAACCTATATGTTTTTATATAATAATAAATATATCGTTATCAAAAAAAGACAATATATAAATATATACTGAAAAATATTATTTAATCAATTTATAGTTATATATAAGGGTTTTTTAAACCCTTTTTTTCTAACTAACGGGAGATAACCATGCAGGAAATAATAACAATGGTAAAGGGATATATAGATGATATTGTTCATTTATTAGTTTCTTTCGTAGCTGTAGGTGCCGTTTCTGAAGTAATCTTTGGAACTGGTATCTTTGGTGTCAATGTTATTGGTAACCTCACATCCATCATTAATAAGTTCGGCGAGTCGGGTTTCGCTGGGCTTGTCGCCTTATTGGTGTTGGTGGGTTTATTTCGTAAGTAGGTACGGAATAGCTTAATAGTCCTACGCTATTATGCAAAAAGAAAGGGGAACGAAAGTTCCCCTTTTTTATTTGTAGCCGATAGGAGAATCGAACTCCTGTTGCCAGGATGAAAACCTGGAGTCCTAACCACTAGACGAATCGGCCATGTGGAGCTGACAGGACTTGAACCTGCGACCCCCTCAGTGCAAGTGAGGTGCTCTCCCAACTGAGCTACAGCCCCATAGTTTAAAATATAGAACCTGTATTTGCTGTATCTATTTTACCACCTTCTTGAAACTCTTCCATCATATTAAAGTAATAATTCTTCATTTGATTTATTACTCTTGTAATGTGTTGAGTATTAGAACCAGTCATTTCACGAATCATAATATACAAAGCTTTCTTATTAAAGTTTTCTATATTTCTTCTTCTACGAAATAATTCTAAAACAGAATCTGCAACTAGTATATCTTTTTGTCTTCTAAAAATATTTGTTATATTGTTATCCCAATATTCTAACATCTGTTCGACAAATTCTATATTAAAATCATTTACATCACCATCAGCAGATTCTTTTGTTACATTTCTATTATAATCTAAAACAGTTATTTGGTCATGAATTTTCATCTTTTTATAATTGTTATTATTATGAAGTATTAACCAATTTTTACCAACAACAGAGAAGTATGAAAACGCTCTACCCTTTTCAACATTATACTTTGGCATTTGCATTACCAAGAAAGCAACTACTTCATGTTTAACCTCTTCAATTGGATAATCAAAATAATAAAACTTAAAAGTATGAATTAGATTTTCAGCTAACTTATTAAAAGCAAATGCTATATGTTCTTTATAAATTTTATTTTTTATAACAGGACTATCATGTTTATTATATCTAATAATAGCATTTTGTACCGGTGTTCCAAAATAAATTTTACTTTTTTTCTTTCGTTTCTTTTTAAACTTTGGTTTTGGTGGTGGTGTAACTGATTTTGCTTTACTTGGTGTCATCAACATCTTCTCCCCTTAATGTATTTAGTTTATTTACGGTTTGTTGTATTTGTTTAAATATTGCACCTGTTTCATCATCTGATTGGAAACTACCTTTGGTATCAATAAGTTTTAATTCAGTATTGACAGAAATAATCATTTCATTAAATCCCTCAACCCAACTTTCTAAGACTTCAGTTTTTCTCATCAAATTCCACACTACGTAAGATTCCAATATTAATAAAACTCCTAGAATAATTTCTATAATCATGATTCTTCTCCAAATAGTTCATTAAATAAATCTTTAGATTTTTCAGAAAGTTGTTCAGTAACTTCGTTTGAGTTTGTCGCCTCTTTTATTCTTTCAACACTTTGCTTAGTTCGTTGGTCTTCTTCTCTTTTAGTCTTGAGATTTAATTCATACTCTATTCTAGTAGTAGCCATGTCTGCTTGATGTATAATAAGTGGCATATTAGACTTTAATTTCTTTTCTGGTGCATATGATTTTAAATACTGAATGTTTCCATCATCATACATTCCATCTGCAAGTTTAATACCCAATACTTCATTTATTGACATTTTAATTCCAAACTGATTTAATATCCAAAGACCTCTATCTGGTGGTGTTAGAAAAGGAATATCAGGATTATTTACATATAATTTTCCTTGATTTTTAACATGCCAATCTGATTCATTTGGGATATAATGGTCACTATCCATATCACCAACTTTACCTAAGTCATGATGAAGAGCAGCAAAGATAAGTTCTTCCATAGTATAGTCATCAACATAAGCTCCGTTGTCTTTCCATATCTTATAAAACTCTTTACTATAATGTACAATGTTTAAGATATGTTGTACATAACCACCTGGTGTACATAGGTGAAAATGTAACTGACCAGAAGCTGGTGCAACACACATCCTATCTTCGAAGTGTTTGTACATTTCTAATAACTTTTCTTTACGCTCACCTTCGAATGTATCTTCAATAAGTTGAATTAGTTTATTCCAATTTTGTTGGATTTGTTCTGATGTAAATTCTATCATATATACTCCTTAAAAAAATGTATGTTCTTTTACTTTGATTTCGTTTTTTAAATTACTCATTTTTTGAAAAAGTTGTTTATACTTTTCAAAAACATTTATTGGTTTGTCACTCTTTACCATTTCGTCTAAAGCTTTTAAAAGTTTAAACATATCTCTCGAAACAACTTGTTCTAATATATGGTCATGACTGTGTACATAGTATTCTGCTTTGTCAATAGCCTCCTTGAATATCATTAAGTTATGTAATCTTATTGCAGTAGTACAAGGACTTTTCCATTCTATAGTGTCTTCCCAAATAAGAGATTCTTTCAAGTATTCTTTATCAAACTCTGTAGAAACAGGTAGATAAGAAAATGGTTGTTCTTTAAAAGAATCATCATGTTTAGGAACATTTATAGATTGAAAGGAAGCTTTCTTAAAATTATAATCTAGATAGTAACCACCAAAAACAACTGCCCTATCTGGTGATGAACTATCTGTAGTTACAATTACTTTAGAATCTACTTCGTTTAAAGATTTTTGTAATTGATTTAACATTAAGAAATCAGATACTTTGGATATACCTAAAATATGAAACCATTTATTATTTTCATTTAGATGTTCTTTACCATTTAATAAAGATAAAACACCTGACATGAAAGCATATACACTTCTTCCACCACCACCAACAGCCCATCCTTGAAATGGAAATTGCTTTACTTCATTATACCAACTTATATATTCTAATTCATTAGTACCTTGAACTACATTTAAGAAGTCTGTATTACCACTTTGATTATCTGCAAAGTATTTAAAATTATCTTTACTAATCTTTAAACACTCTTCGTATTTACCCTCATACTTCATCTTTGGTGGTATATCTAAATTCATCGCAATATCTGAATTATTTTCTAACCAAACAAAAACTTTTTCTACAAGAGACTTATCCCATTTCAAAGCACCCGATGCGATTTGAAATCCACCAGAGTCACCCATAATTAAATTGTCTTTTGTAAATCCAAATTCATCATAGAAGTTAGGATGGTTCTTAAAAAAGTGACCTGCAGATATTAAGAACTCGTTATGTCTATATCTTTTAGGAAAGTCTTTTGAATAAAATCTAGATGTTAATCCATTTCTTAAAATAACATTTTTTCTTAAAGCTTGACCGAATCCAGCTACTGAAAACGATGGAAAATATTTGAACTTACTCATACTAAATAATCCTGTATTTCTTTACTATCTTGAGATTCCCAAGGATAAACAATCCATTTATCACCCTTTTCACTTATCCAATAATCAGGTACTACTACAGATTGTTTATGATAATCCAATGTTGCAAACACAGCTCTATCACATACTTCCAATTTTTTATATTTTTCCAAAGTAACACCCGTGTCTGCAATATCATCTACGATTAAAAACTTTTTACCATACATATCTCTGAGGTCTGTAATTAATGGTATACCCAACTTATGACTTACCAACACTGCAACTATTAGTCCACCTCTAGGTACACCATACACAGCTTCAAAAGATTCGTGTTTTAATCTCTGACATAAATCAAGTACTCTACCTTCGATGTCTTCCCAATTATAAAATGTTTTCATTATTTTAAATCCCTTATAAAATTATAAAATTCTTCACGTACTCTAGCTTTATTTTTAAATACATTACTTAGTTTAGCAGTCTTCATAGTAGCATCATGTTTAACACCACGAACACAAGCACACATGTGATTAGCTTCTATCATAGTTGCAACACCAATATTATCTGTACACTCTTCATCAATGTGGTCATGAATTTGCATTGTTAAGTTTTCTTGTACTTGAGGTCTACGAGCATAAAACTCAACGATACGATTTAATTTACTTAAACCAATAACCTTACCATCTGGTGTAGGAATATATGCAACGTGAGCTTTACCAATAAAAGGTAAGTGGTGATGTGAACAAAATGAATGTACTGTTATGTTACCTTGAAAAACTACACCATCATAACCATCGATGTTATCAAATGCTGTTATCTTTGGTGACTTACTATATACACCACTAGCCAAATCATTGACAAAAGCTTTTGCAACTCTAATCGGTGTATCTGAAGAATTAGGATCTTCTCTCCAATCAAATCCAAGAGCTGTCATATAATTACCATAATGAACAGCAGCTTCTTCAATCATTTTTAGTTTTTCTTGTTCTGTTAATGGATGATTTCCATTTGCATGTTTTAATTTAGTCATTTACACTTCCTCATATTTTGTAACGTCTTCTAATCCAGCTTTCTCAAAAGCCAATATTCTATCTGTACATGCTCCACATTTACCACAGCCATCACCTGTGTAACATGATATAGAATTTTCAAAAATATATTTAAAATCTAAACTTAACTCATCACATATATTTTTTGCATCTTTAATTATTTCACATTTCTTTTTATTTACATACGGTAAATAATAATTTATATTTTCTGTATTTACATTTCCTATCTTAAATGCATCTTCTAACTTTTCATAAAATTCTGGTGTACAATCAGGTGGAATAATATTACCATCTCCAGCATGTACTCCTAAACATACATCAACCTTTGTATCAGAATCTTTAGCAATAGAAACTGCAAACCCATAAAGAACTGAAGAGAATATTGCATTTCTATTTGGAACAAAATTCATTTTCATTTTTGATTCATCTGTAGTACCAGTAGGTACATCGATATCAGAACTTGTTAATGACGAATTGAATGTCCCAAATACTGAAGATAAATCTACTCGTTGATTTCTAATTGGTAAATCTTTATATTCAAGATAATGTAGGATACGAGCTAGACCATCTAACTCAACTTTATTTTTTTGACCATAGTAATAACTTATGGTGTGTATATCGTAACCTTTTTTTATAAGATGTAATAACAATGCAGTGGAATCTAGTCCACCACTTAAACTTAATATTGCTTTCACTTATCTAACTTTCTCCAATTTAAATAACCATAAACATTTAAAACCATAAGAACTACTGCTAACATTACTTGAGGATTTGCTTTAATGTTAATTGAATATATTAACATAAATAAATTACCTAAAAACCAAACCACCCAAGACATCTCAAGTTTCTTTGCATTTAAATAATACCCAAATAGTATAGAAGCTGTTCCTAACCATCCTAAAATTTCTATTATATTATACTCCACGTTTATCTCCATAAGCTATTATATGTAATCTATCTGTAAAATTGTAACCCTCTTGTTCACATAACTCCATCAACCAAGTTCGTCTATCACTTAATTGTTCAGGTGTTAAACCTTCGGGCATTAACCAAACCATCTCGTTTGGTATATCTAATATTTTTTGTAATTTTTTTACTTCTTTTAAATCTTGTTCATTTGATATAACTGGTTTCAACTGATAATCTTCGTGATTGTCAAGTAAGTCTCTCATCGCTTCGTAGTTACATCTCCACTTCTCGTGTTGTTGTTTATCTTTTTCAGTAACCTCACGATTAGCATAATCCATCCAAGTACCTGGTCTTGGTGTGGAGTTGGATAGTTTTGGTGATAGTGATATACAATCAGCTTCTGTTTCTACAAATTCACTACCTTCAGTTTCTATTGTTATTAGGTGGTCATACTGTTTACCGATGATACATAACTCTTTTAATAACTCTCCATGAATTGTAGGACCTCCACCTGTAATCATTGTGTGATTTACTTGTGGATTAGATTCATAAAACTCTTTTACATCTTGTAAAGTATATTTACCTTTTTCAGGTTTCCAAGAAGCATATGGTGTATCACAAAATGAATCTGAGAATTGACATCTCAATCGACAACCACTAACCCTAATAAGAATATGTGGTATTCCAATATACTTACCTTCTCCTTGAAGACAAGTATACATTTCTCCTAATGGTTGTTTTTTAGTGTAATTCATAGTGTTAATATACGACTTTTTTTATCCAATGTCAAGCTATTTTTTTCTAGTTCTTTCAAATATTGTTCTAAACTGTCGATACCCATTTCATCATTGTATTTTTTCCTTATTGCAATACAATTATCTGTTGTAGATGGATTACCTAATGACCACGCTAGATTGTGACCACCCACCACTTCATCTATTGTTGCTGGTAGTCCATCGACAGCACACACTCCACCTTGTTCATGTAGAGCCGTTGCAATTTCTTTAGGGGTAAAAGACCTTTTGGAATCACGAGTTAATACACCAACAATTAAATCGTCTGGACTTATTTCTTTTAATTTTTCTTCAATAAGACGTTCTCTTATTTCTAATCTTTCAAGACTATTACTCCTAAGACAATCCCTATACGGAGATGAACCACCAGTTGTCGGTGGCTTTACTAATTCAAAATGTATTTTCCAAAATTGTTTTTTTAATTTTTCGTAATCAAATTTATTCTGTATACCCAACCGAATGTGTATATGTGTGTAAGCAAGTAAAGAATACATAGTACCTTTATCAACGTACTTCCAATATTTTCTATCCTTTAAAATCTGATACATAAAATTACAATATATTCTTAAATAGGTGATGAGGTTTACATCTTTTTTGTAATCAAAAGAATATTCCGTAACACCATTTTCTAACTTAGAATTAGAATATAACTCATCAAGGGTTTTACTGACTAAAGCTTTATTAAAACCTGTTTTTATGGTTTGAACGATTATAGCACCTAACTCATCAAAAGCCATTTTTTTATTATTTGACGGTGAAGCAAAAAGTTTATTCTTATAAATCTTGAAAAATGAAACTGGATTTAGTCTAGTATATTTTCTAATTTCTTTTGCAATTTTATATGTAGTTGCTTGTCTTAACATTTGTTTAGTTAGATTGATTGTATTATTTAAAACTTTAGTAAATATAAAAGTTTCTTGGGTAGGTGAACACATAGTCTTTTTATCACCAATTATTTTTATATCAATTTTGTAATTATCAAATCTAGACTCAATAAAACCTGGATATTCTTTTCTTATTTGGTTTATATCTTTACCACCAATACTGATTCTAGTATCATTCCAAACACAATTATTTAGATTTGGTGGGGTTTTTATTTTACCTTGATAAAACCAGATAATGGCAGTGCCCCTTTGTAAGCCATTTAAATTTTTATAACTTGCTTTAATTTTTTTACCTGTCCAAGTTTTATTTGTATCAAAATCTTTTTGTCTAGAAAATGTAATAGGTTCTAAAGGGTATTTTAAAAGAATTGAACCAATTAAATCTGAAGCCCATGCTAATGTCAATTGTTCATCTCGTTGAAATTCTTCTGGACATGATTCAGTAATTAAAACAATCTCCTCTTTAAATTTTTTACAAGTTGATTCTAATTTCTCTATTGGAGGACACTCAGATATTTCTTTAAAATTAATACGCATGTTATCTCCTAGATATATAATTTCTTACATTCAATTCGAATTGAAATTGGTTTGAGTTACCTAATACTGTATCCACGTTTGAATTACAACCTATCCTTGGTGTACCTTGCTGACATCTTGGATAATCTTCACTTAAAAGTTTTATTGCTTTTTTCAATTTTTTTACTTCTTCAAGTCCAGCTTCATACTCTTCAGGTGTTATTAAATCACTTCCTAGATAATAAGTGTGTTGACAACCACTTTTAGTTTTTGTTCTTTTCATAAAATATATGATTTTAGGATGACATCCATTATCACCATATTTAGGTTTATTACTGCTTTCCATTTTTTTACATTCAAACCAATAAACCCTTTTATTGTAATATACAGCAAAATCTGGTTCGTGATTATTACCAGCTGGTTGAGGAATATATATATTTTTTGAACCATATACATCTATAAACTTAGATTCTAGATTATCATATAATTTTTGTTTAGTTGGATTTTTAAATATATTTTTTAATTCAGTAGTATTAATATTTAAATCATTTATATCTTCTACTTTTTCAAAACCAAAAAAATCTAATGACTTCTCCATTTCTTTTTCAAATTCTGTACCATTGTTATCTGCAAAATTACCCGCACCATCACTATGATATGCAGTACCCAATTGACATAATCTATCAATAACCTTATTTAAAATATTTGAATCATCATCAATTAAATCAGACTTTGACTCAGTTTCTAAAAAATCAAATATTGTTTTATTTTTATAACTCATATATTTTTTAATTGTAAATAAATAACTTATTTTTCACATATGAATATACGAAAAAAATGTACACGTGTCAAGCACTTTTTTTATTTAATATGATATTCTGCCATATTATCTTCGTGTTCCCAACATTGAACTTTAGATACAGAAGCTCTTCCATCTGTTTCTCTTTGTACAACGTCTTGTAAATACTTTGCAACTAACTCAGCAAACTTTTCACATCCAACACCATTCTCTAATATTCGTAAATCTATAACTCCACGATTATGCATTTCTTTAAACATCTCAAGTTCAGGATCATCAGCAGCAACACAAGTGGTATGGTCAAACATATTCTTCAACCATTCTTTGACTCCGTTACGTTTAAAACTTCCGAAGTCAATTACCCAACCGTTCTCATCTAGTTCACCTTCGAACCAAACCTTGAAACAGAATGCATATCCATGAATTAAACTACAATGTGAATCAGCTCTCCATTGTCTGAAAGCTGTACTATAACCTATAAAGCGTTTATAACTTTTATACACTATAACCTCTCTTTAATTGAATTGATGACAGTTGTATTATCAACTGGTGTTTGACCAGTATAAATAATACTACCATCAAATTGAACTTGGTATTTAGCACCCATCAAACTATCAGTAACGCCAAGTTTGTTTACATTACAATCAACCCACTCTTGTTTTATATCATTTCTAAGTGAGTCTGCGTTTGATTTGAAATCAGTATTATATATAATTGTAACCAACATTAATATATTGTACTATCTACAACCAAATCAGTTTTGACTATTTTAGCCTCTTGAAACATATATGGTGGTACACCTGGCGACTCTAGAATATCTATACGATTTACAAACCGTTTATTCATAGTGTCTCTTACTTGATATACACCATCTTTTTTTTGATTAGTACCCTTCAGAAGAATAAAGTCTCCATAATCTAGGAACCCACCATGTCGTTTCAAAAGGTTTCTACTCACCGCTATGAATCGGTACTCGCTAGCTTTATGTACCCTAATACGCGTTCCGTCCGCGAGAATGTTCGGTGTAGAATCAGTTTGATAACGAACGGGTTCATACATAGTTACGGTCACGTTCATTCCCTCTGTTTCGTACTTCTCCAACTTCCGTTTCAGTTCTTTGTTATCTCTAACTAAAGATTGAAGTTGTTTGTTCTTATCTGCTAAGAACTGTGTTGATACCCAACCATTAGTTAAGGTTACCAACGCAATGTATAATGCTAACTTTTCTTTATACATAATAATAAATATTACCTTTATAGTTTAAATTACAAAAAAAATTTCGTGGAGCTGGTGGGAGTCGAACCCACGTCCAGTCTGTATCCTCCAACGAGTCATTCACAGCTTAGTTCAGTTTCAATAAGAAGTAACTGACAAACTACTTACAACTTTGCTCAGAGTTGTCAACTGGTAGTTTCTTTAATCTCTAACTTCTATCCTAACTAAAGAGATGGTGTCTAACTTTTTTTATGACCGAGTGTTAGACAACTCAGTAACTTAAGCAGCGTATGCGTAAGTTGATTGGTCATCCTGAATAGGAGTGACATAATTGTCAAATCCCATTTCAGCATTGGCTAAATGCCAATCGATGTCCAATCCTTCTAACGAATTAACTTCGTCAATTAGATTAGTGAGTCTTTTGTTACGAGACATACTCAATCTCTGCTGCACTCTATTTTCAAATAACACCTGTCGATTTCCAATTACAGCCCCATATCTTTACCAGTCTTCAGTATTGTAATTATCGAATGGATTATCAATCGCTTCTCTAATTTGTTGTGCCACACCATCAATTCCGTCCCAATCCTTTTCATCTATTGATTCTTCTATGTTATTTAGAATTTCTTCTAATAACTCTTGATATGCTTCTGAACTACTCATTTTACCTCCTATTGTAAATAATATCTTCTATAAATAATATCATGACCATGATACAGATAACAAATAAAGTTACACCAAATATAAATGTAAGTATAGGTACTAACATTAAAAAAAATAGTAATCTTACAAATACTTTAAAATTATCTATTTCTTTTTCTTTGGGTAAACTTTTAATTTTTTAATCTCCTTATCATTAAACTTATCAAAATATTTTGTTTTCATTAAACTTTTATGTGCTTTATTTAACTCTTTTCTTTCAGCTACATTAATTAAAAAGTATGGTGATTTTTTTCGAGTCTCTTCACCACCCGCACTCCATTCCTCATACGGTGAAAAACAAAGAGCTTTATAATCAGTATGTTTTAGAAAATCTTGTATTGTACTTTGATACGATTTTCGTGTTACATCTTTCCATTTTATATCTTTAGTATCTCTACATATAAATAAAGCTGAACTATATTTTGACTCAAAAAAGTCTTGAAACAAATCATTCAGAGAATTTTTTGTTGGTGTCCAAACTTTAACCATTAATCTATCATGAAGTCTTTCTGGTTTAAGAAAAGGACATGCTGACATACCAGAAAAAGCATCATTTGGTTTTTCTAGATAGTTAAAATATTCTTCTGTTTCTAGAATCATTTGTTCATCTGTTTTATAAAATAGTTCTAATTGATACAACATTTTTTATACTTCTTTCCACTACCACATGGACATGGTTCGTTACGACCAATCTTAGGTTTATCTCTTTTAATTGTAAGTTCTTGAGCTCTATCCAATATTCTCATACCATTAAGATGGTCAATCTCATGTTGAACACAAACAGACTCTAATAAATCTACTTCAGTATCACCAACACCAAATGTCATATTACTTTCAATATTGTCTACTTTAACTTCTATAGTCTTATATCTTTTAGTATGACAACCTTTTTTAGGAAAACTTAAACAACCCTCATAGTATCTTACTTCTTCTTCTTTCCTAACGATTTTAGGATTGATAAGAACGATTGGCTCTTTGACGTTAACCACGGCAACCGCAGCATCAATTCCCACTTGATTCGCTGCCAACCCAATACCGTCCCCTCTTTTGTTAAGTATCTGAAATAGTTTTGTTGCAATTTCATATCCTTCTTCAACTGTTACTCTCCTTAAAGTTTTTTGAATTAATGGATTGTCTTGTTTATAACAATTGATAACTTCCAATATAGTATTATCCTTTATATGCTTAGGTTCGTATGGACACATCAAACAACCATGACCACAACAATAACCTCTTTGTGTTAAGAACTCTTTTGATAACATTATGATTTTTCATAATAACCTAATGTCTTATTTATATCAACTTCTACAAAATATTCTATAAGAGCATTACATTCATTACACCAAACAGGTGTTATCGATTTATGTTTCTTATACTCTCGTAGACTATTTTCTATATATTCTTGTACCATTAGATTGTCTTCTGAGTTATGTCTGTACAATAAACCTAATTCACGTTTTTCCTCGTTCTGACCACATTCTACACAATCGCCTTTTTTACCTTTTTTAGTTTTGTGTTTAAGGATATATGAACCATCTTTACGTTTGGTTAAATTACTTTTCATATAACGTACCTTTTAGGTATTGTTCAAGTAGTATACGTTCTTCCTTACGTCTTATCTTATAATCTTCGTAAGTTTCATTTTCTAAACGTGTGTCACCTTTTAGTTTTGGACTAACCGTAACCCGCTTAGGTTCTTTTTTCTCTTTACTAAACATTAGTATTATCTCCAACTTTTTCACGATATAGTTTAGCGTCGTGGTCATCACGTGCTAAAAACTTTGTTCCATCTGTTAAGGTGTATTGTTTATACCCACCCCACAACTTATTAGTTTTTTTCTTAGACATATTAGTTATCTCCAAATTTATGGTTTAAAAAATCTTTCTGTTTTTGTACAGCTTTCTTTAGAGCTGCTTTCTTTTCTTTTTCCCTAGCTAAAAGTATCTCTTCTTTAGACCTACGTTTAGTTTTTTTCCTTACAACAGGTTTAACTTTCGTAGGTGGTAAAGTACCTTTCAACTTCTTTTGCTCTTTACCCTTGTGAAATACATTACCATCTTTATCTACGAACTCAGCCATAAAGTGCCATCCAGCAGGACGACCAGTTGGTTTGTATGTTGGTTTAGATGTTTCAGGAAACATTTTACTGAGTTGACCATTTAAAGCTCTAGTACCAATTACAGACGTAGCCTCTGTACTTACATTACGAACTGGTTCACCAGTAATTTTACAATCCATATAGGCAACTCCACCTATATAATAACCACCGTTTTTTTCAAATTTATTTTCTGCCATTATTTACTCCTTTTTTTAAACCAAATGAATTACTTAATTCTGTTATATGTCTACACTTTCGTCTATAAGTATAACCTAGACAATTACAACTATATTTTCTGTGATGTGGATCCCAATTAACTGTGTAATGTTTACCCTTAGAACCATCAACACGCCATTGATTACGTATCATGATTTCACCATCAAATTTTTTCATAACTAAATCTACTACTTGTTGATTAGTCATTTAACATAACCTTTTCAATTTCTGATTTAAGACTATACAACTCATCTTTTGCACAATCAATATAGTATAGTGAATCACTATTGATTTCACCTTCATGACCTGTGTTATAAGCGTCTACTAACCCATCCTCAATAAGTTCTAACTTGAGTAATATTTCTTTATACTCCATAAGCAAACTCCGGAACATCCCTATCTAAATCAATCTCAGAATCATAATCAGGATCTTGTTGACCTAACATAATCTTATCATAATCACTCATCAACTCACCCATTAACTTATCCCTACCATTAGGCCCCATCCAATTAGTCCTATGGAACTTACCATCTACTGTTAACTCCACAACCTTAATCTTGTTGTGTAATGATGAGTAGCAATACTCTGCTATAATCTCTGAACCACTCCATACTGTTTTATAAATGTATGTCATTTATACTCCTTTTTATTAATAGTTAAAAATTCTAGCAAAGAAATTTTCTTTACTAAGTTTACCATACTTGAAATTATCTTTTAGAACTTGGTTATGTAAAACATGATGGTAGTAATTAGCTGGTACACCAGCCGAATCACAGATGAACTCATAGTTCTTTAAGAAATTATCAATACTACTATAACCATGATTAACCATACTTTTCTTCTCATAGAAGGAGTAATCCCTATTATATCTAAGGTTAGTAGTTT
>VMHT01198770.1_pt1 | contig 14326 bp, 12 predicted proteins | sample 4693611 | NCBI WGS metagenome assembly VMHT01 (sample SAMN12280063, study PRJNA550983) | marine metagenome | isolation source: seawater sampled from same location over 5 years 0.02-0.2 micron viral filtrate | place: USA: collected off the coast of southern California halfway between the port... ... | reverse complement strand
GAAGAGAAGCATCCTAATGCTCAAGGTATGCAATTAATTGCTCATAGTTTTGTGAATAAGTATTTAGAAATGTATGGAGAAACTACAGAAGAAGAACCGGCATATGTCTACGACTGATTTAAAATGGAGTCAATACGACTTTACAAAGATACCCTTTGACGATATTGTAAGTGTTGGCCAAAGAACTATGATTCATCGTGACCTGTTTACGGTGAGTTGGTTGCTCGGCCGATTCTGTAATTATTCGTGTTCTTACTGCTGGCCATATGCTTCTTCTCGTAAGAAAGATCATAGACCGATCGATTTAATATTGATGACTATTGATGAGATTAAACGTCAATCTAGAGAGAATGGATATAATTCTTTTCATTTCAGTTTTAGTGGTGGTGAACCTACGTTCCATCCACAGTACTTAGAGATTATGCAATACCTGGCTGATGATGTTCCGAACTGTAACTATCATTCAGTACACATGACTTCAAACATTTCACGTAAGATGAACTGGTTTGAAGAATACGCTAAGATCTGTTCACAGTTTAATAGAGCCAGTATCACCGCATCGTGCCATAGGGAACATGTTGATACACAAGAGAAAGTTGCGGAGTTTGCCGACAAGTTAGAATACTGCCAAAGCCAAGACATTCAAGTTACAATCAATCAAGTTATGCTGCCGGATAAGTTTGAACAATGCTGGGAAGACGCAATATATTTCCATGAAAGGGGAATCAATGTCACTCTTAAACCTCAGTCTGATCCTACTGCTAGTTTTATCGTTGATGGTTATACTGACGATATGCTTCAACGCTTACGTAACGGCATGCCTCAACGAGGGTTTACCGATGTCAAAAGACGAATCAAAAGGCCTCGTCCGAAAGTTGAGCTCGACCTCCGTTATGAAAAGACTGGCATCCCACAACACATGCAAGTAGAGTTAGAAGATGATAAAGGCAATAAGTACTACATGGACCAAGCTGAACGCTTTAACACGTTTAATTTTAATAAGTTCTATGGTTGGCATTGCCATTCAGGCTATCGTAGTATTATTATACGTGAGCCTGACGGTAGCATTAAACGAAGCTATTCCTGTTCTGACGAACCCTTAGGAAATATCACTACAGGGTTTAAATTATTTGATAAACCGATGCCATGTATCACACAAACGTGTGTTTCTTCTGCAGATTCTAAGATCCCAAAACGCAAAATTGTATAAATAATGGGATAGCAGCAGGGTGAATATCACCGACAAGGAACTCAACGGAGTAGTTCATGGCTCAGTACGAAGAAATCACAATTGATCAAGGCAGCGACGTGGCCATTCAACTAGAGTTAGTTGATGAAAATGGCGCAGCAAAATCTTTAGTGAATCATAGTGTTGCCGCACAACTAAAAAAGAATTATAATTCTACTGATTCTGCCGATAAAGCTACCTTCTCATCTATTGTAGCTACACCAGCAACGTCTGGCGTTGTCACGCTGTTACTTACTAATTCACAAACCTCGGCGTTGAAGCGCGGTCGTTACGTTTATGATGTAGAAATCTCATTTATCGATAGTGATAGTCAAACTATCGTAGAAAGAGTCCTTGAAGGCCGAATTCAGGTTACGCCGTCCGTTACCACATAGGGACTGCTGATGGCTGAAAAAAGGACATTTGTAAGGCGGGTCATAGTTGGCCGGCCTATTAAAAGTATCAACGAAGCAGCTTCGGGTGTGGTCATTGGTACAGGGCGGCAAGTTGGTGACATACTTGTTAACAAAACCTCAACAAATCTTTTTGAGCCAGGTTCACTCGTAGCTGGCCACGGTCTCGATAAATCTTACGGCGATAGTTCTTCAAACAATATAGTAATGTCTATTGACTCATCTGAGTTAAAAGAGATTGTTGACTCTGACTATATCAAATTCATAACAGGACAAAGTACTTCAAGAAACTTTGTTGATTCTGCGTATGTAGAACAAAATTCATTAGATTCCGAAAGAGGCCTTAATCTAATTAACGCTGAATTCGGTGAAATTAAATTTTCACTTATTCCAAACGCAGATAGTGCAATTGATCTTGGTTCTTCGACTAAGAAGTTTCGTAAGCTGTTTTTATCTGGAAATAGCATACAACTTGGTGAGTTGAGCATCAGCGACTCAAATGGAGTGCTGGTTGTAAGAGATTCAGATAACTTAGTCACAAAGTTAGATCTTTCTGCTAACTCTACTAACGACTTATTAGAAAGTGATAACTTATACTATACAAGAGCTCGGTTTGATTCTGCCTTAGGTGATACCACATCAAGAGCAAAAGTACGTAGTTACTTAAATTTAATTGATGCCGGTGGTGATGGTTCACTAGCGTATGATTCAGCTTTAGGAAAACTAACATACACTGGACCAAGTGCTGCAGAAGTAAGAGCTCACCTAAACGGTGGCCACGGTATTGTATATTCTACAAGCACGGGTAATATTTCAGTTGATTCGTCAGAAGTACGCGGATTGTTCTCTGCTGGTGGAGATCTTTCGTATAACGCAGGCACTGGCCAGTTTACCTTTGATGTTGAAACCGTATATACACAGGCCAACTTTGAGTCTGATCTAAGTTTGTCATTGAATGCTACCAACGGTATAGCATACGATTCAGCACGGCATAAACTCAGTCTTATTAACACCGGTGTTGATTCTGCTATCTACGGTTCTTCGACTCGAGTTCCGGTTCTTACAATTAACGCACAGGGTAGAGTAGATTCTGCTGGTTCGGTACTGGTTGCCGGTGTAACTGGTGTGTCGTTTGATTCAGATACAGAAACAATTACAATATCTACGGCTGATGGTAATTCATTCTCTACAGCAATTGGTGGATACGATAATCTTCAGGCTAATAAGTTTACAGCTGATTCTGGAATTATTACTGACGTCTCTGGTAGTAGCCTTAATTACGACTCCGGTAGCATAAATCAATTTACAGCTACAAATATCACTGCTGATTCTGCAATTATTACTGATATTTCTGGAACTTCAATAAACGTTACCACTGGCTTGATTAGCCAGTTATCTGCTGACTCCGCTCGAGCTACAATTCTTACAACACCGAGTTTGTCTGCGGATTCAGCTAGAATAATAAATGCTTCAGGCACTGGGTTAAACTATACCACTGCGCACTTAGCTAATATTACAAGTGATTCAGCTAAGATTGGTAACATGACAATTACTGGTGACCTAACGGTATCTGGTACTCAAACAACGATCAATACTCAAACTGTTAAAGTTCATGATCCTATTATTCACCTTGCGGACAGTAACGAAGTTTCAGATATTGTCGATCTTGGTTTTGTAGGTAAGTATTATCGTGATGGCCAACAAAGACATACTGGTCTTATAAGAGACGCATCTAACGAACAATATTACTTATTTAGAGATGTAGTTGATTCTTCGCTTGATTCAGCTTTAACTATCAATAGATCAGCAACTGGATTTGCAAAAGCTGATTTAAACGTTGCTAACTTACTAGCCGATTCGGCTACTATGACTAACCTAACGGTTACTGGGTTATCTACGACTTCTGTTGCTACAACCACATTATCAAGAGTAGCTCCAAACGTTGATTCAGCCACTTATGGTTCATCAACTAAAATACCTGTCATGACAGTTAATACTTCTGGATTCATTGACAGTATTGGAGAAGTATTGGTAGCAGGTGTAACGGCTGTAGCATACGATTCAGATACCGCTACGATTACGATAAGCACCGCAGACGGTGGTAGTTTTGCTACTGTCATGCGTGGGTTTAATGATAGTTCACCACTCTTCTTTGGTGATTCATCTGACTTTAAGATAGTTAGGGAACAATATGATACTATATTAAGAGAACAAACTGGTACTTTGTTCTTATCTGCGCCTGAGATCAAATTAGCAGACGAAACAGGTAACGATCCGGTCCTAATTCATGTAGGTTCTGCCCACGGCGTCAAGTTAAACGACTCTGAAGGTAACCTGATATTGAATACTAGAAAGTACGGTGTTGAAGGTAGAGGCAAGTTAACCTTCGACTCGGCCGACTTTACTGTATTGAAAATTGGTGGTGAAGTTGTTAACAACGCAATGTTTGTTGATTCAGCTTATGTTGAACAGGTTTCGTTAGACTCAGAAAGAGCTAGAAATCTTATTGATTCTGATTACCTTGCCGAGCGTATTAAGAACCTCGAAGGTAATATTACAATCACCACAGCTCGTAACGATGCCGCGGCTGGACCAGTACTTAAATTAAAAACCACTACGACATCGGCAGCCGATTCTGATCTACTTGGCGAAATTGTTTTTGAAAGTAACGATTCAGGTAGTAATGCTGAAGAATATGCAAAGATTCGAGCAGTAATCGATGATGCCACTACGAGTAGTGAAGATGGTACAATTGAAACACTGATTAAAGATGGTGGATCATTTATTACCGCGACACGGTTACGTAAGTCTGGTTTCCATATTGGTCACCAAATACCATTAAGTCTTACTGGTGAGCTAATACTGAATGGTGAAACAGTTGACTCTAATTTTGTTAATCTACGTGCTAAAGATATTACAACCGATCAGTTTAAAGTTGACCTGGTGAATGCCGGTGCAACTGCTGGACCAAATATCGTCTTAGATAGAAATAGTTCTAGCCCAGCAGATTCTGATGCCTTAGCAAGAATTGAATTTAGAGGCAGAAATAGTTCTGACTCTGCAATATCGTACGCTCAGATACAAACATTTATTAATGACGCTTCGGCCGATAGTGAAGATGCAGAAATGCACTTTGTACTCACACAATCTGGTGTGCAAAGAACAAAGATGAAGTTTACACCAACGGGTATCGTACTTGCTGGAAACGAAAGAGTAGCGTTTAGTGACGATTCATTCCATCAGTTACTTACACCTGGTAATTACACATCAGACCACGCACTAACGTTACCTGACTCAACTGGCACGATTATGACTCGTGAGTTTATTACGACTCTAGTTGACTCAGCATATGTATCGCTCAGACAAGGCGCATCGACACTTAACTTAGAAATCGATGACAGCGCTGGGGTGCAAAAGCTTTTAGTACCAATTACACAAGCGGCAACAGTCGTAACCGGTGCACCAATTGGATTTGGTAACACAGTTTCAGTATTACTTACTGATAGTTCAGCGTTTACTATCAGTCTTTAACGTATAAATAGAAGGAACATAAAGGAATCAGAAAATGGCAGATCGTATTCCACTAGTTATATCGGGGACCAGTATTAGAGAGATCCCCTCAAGCGACAGGCTTGATGTGCAAGGAGCAATGGAGGTTAACGGTAATATAACACCGGGCACCGACTCAGCTCACAGCATTGGCTCGGCATCACTTAAATTTAAAGACTTATTTCTATCGGCAGGAACGATACACTTAGGTGGTATTAAACTACGTGCTGACGGTAATAAGTTATCAATTCAAGATAGCACTGGAGCTAATTCAAGTCTTGCACCAACCTCACAGTTTGTATCTGGAGATTCTGGATCGAGCGAGTTCTTATTGCGAGTATCTGACGCTCTATCAGTGGTTGATGCTGGAGGAGACGGCTCATTCGCATACGACTCATCACTAGGAAAGTTTACGTATACCGGTCCTTCTGCCTCCGAAGTACGTGCACATTTTAGTGGTACAAGTGGTGTAACATACAATAGTGGAACTGGAGCAATAACAATTGGTCAGGCTGTTGCCGCATCTGATTCTGTGGTATTCGCTGGTTTACATGTTGGTACAAACGCAACGATTGGTGGTAACTTAACTGTCAATGGTACTACCACAACTGTTAATTCGACAAACACCACGATTACTGATCCACTGATTGGTCTTAACCAAGGTGCTAGTTCAAATGCCAACGACTTAGGATTTATTTTTGAGCGTGGGTCAACTGGTAATAACGCTGCTTTTATCTGGGATGAAACAGAAGATAAATTTGCACTAGGTACAACCACAGATTCTGCCGGTCAAACCGGTAACCTTACAGTTTCAACTGGAGGCTTGATTGCAAACATTACCGGTAACGTAACTGGTTCATCAGGATCTTGTACAGGTAACGCTGCCACTGCCACAGCACTAGAAACTGCTAGAGCAATCGCGGTCTCAGGTGACGCAGTTGGTACGGCTAACTTTGATGGAACCGCTGGTATTAGTATCTCAGTAGCGTTGCAAGCTAACACTGTTAACTCAAACGAGTTGGCAAGCGCAAGTACGTTGCTGATTAAGAATACAGCTGGATCAACTCTTAAAACAGTAGTAGGAGCTGGCAACTAATGGCCAATCCCGCAACCCGAGATCAATTGATCGATTATTGCCTTAGAAAACTTGGTGACCCAGTCATTGAGATCAATATTGATGAAGATCAGAAAGAAGACCGGGTTGACGAGGCTATTCAGTATTACCAAGAGTTTCACTCTGACGCTACTCATCGGGCTTACTTTTCGCATGAGTTAACCGCAACCGATATAACCAATAAGTATATAGCGGTTTCTTCTAACGTACATTTTGTGTCAAGAGTGTTTCCTCTAATATCAAGTGCCACAGCTTCTAAAAATATATTCAATCTTAGATACCAAATGCACTTATCAGAAATTACTGACATGTCACAGTTCGCAGGTGATATTGCTTACTACGAACAAATACAACAATATCTTTCGTTGTTAGACATGACCTTGAATGGGCATACGATGGTAGACTTTGCGCGCAGGCAAGGTAGGATTTATCTGCATGGCCATATTGAAGATCTAGATGTTAAAGCTGGTGATTTTATAGTTTATGAATTCTATAGCACTATCGATCCAGATACGCATACATCAATATATAATGACATGTGGCTGAAAGAATATACCACAGCGCTGTTTAAACTACAGTGGGGTTCAAATCTAATAAAGTTTGAAGGCATGCAATTGCCTGGTGGTGTTATATTAAATGGTAGACAGCTTTTCGACGATGCGACCGGTGAACTTCAAGACCTAAGGGAGAGAATTAGACTCGAACATGAAATGCCAGCAGACTTCTTCTTAGGGTGATGACATGCGAAATTTTTACATACGAGATAATGTAAGGTCAGAACAGAACCTTTACGAAGACATCGTAATTGAGTCTTTAAAAATCCACGGCCAAGATGTTTTTTATCTTCCTCGAGTTACTGTGTTCGAGGACAGAATTTTTGGCGAAGAAGTTCCAGCAAAATACTCCAATAGTTATACGATAGAAATGTACCTTGATAACGTCGAAGGTTTCGATGGAGAGGGAGATCTATTTACAAGGTTTGGTGTTGAGATTCGTGATGAATGTACGTTTGTAGTATCCAGAAGAAGATGGGAACAAACTATAGGAAAAATTGATAACGATATAAACAGCGATAGACCAAGAGAAGGTGATTTAATTTACCTACCGCTTTCAAACTCCATGTTTGAGATTACGCACGTAGAACATGAGATGCCGTTCTATCAGTTATCAAATCTTCCTGTCTATAAACTACGTGCCCATCTGTTCGATTACAACGGAGAAGACTTCGATACAGGTGTTGACACTATTCAAGATATCGAAAAAGATCACGCATACATCTATACCTTGAAGATACAAGGAGCAGATGTTAACAATCCAAAGCCTATCTTGAAAGATACAGTTATCACGCAAAACCAAAGTGGAGTACTTGTTACCGCTGAAGTTGCTAGATACTCAGATTCAGATGGTACTGTGCACGCAGTTAATTTAACTTCTGGTGATGGTACATTTAGATTATTCCAAGCAGATAGCACGGCAACATTTGATTCTGCATCTAACATTCATACTATACAGACAGTTGGTGAACTGAATAAACTTTCTGAAAACGAACAAAATACAGACTTTGGATCTTTTGGTGACGACTTCCTTGACTTTAGCGAATCGAATCCGTTTGGTGATCCATCGGGGAATGACTAATGAGTGACGATTTTTTTGATTTTGGCTTTACAGCCGTAGACGAAAACGAACTTGAGGCTGTTCAAAAAGCTGCTGCAAAGACTGAAACAGTTGCCGCGGAAAAAATGAACACTCAAGAAAAGATAGATAAACTATATAACGCAGTTGTGCCTTTGTTAAATAACTTAAAGAAGAATCCAGAAAAAGAATATATTCTCTGGCCAGATAGACTAGCAAAGGTTGAAGCCTTTGAAACACATTTACAGAAGATCTATAAAAGCTAATGTTTGGAACTCATTTTTATCACGAGAAAACTAGAAAGGCAGTTGCCATATTTGGTAAACTGTTTAATAACCTGTATGTGGTGCGTAAGAATAGAACTACAGGTGCTAGTACATCTCAAGTAAAAGTTCCACTTGCTTACGCACCAAAAGCAAAGTACCTAGACAGAATTCGTGAAAACCCAGATCTCGACACTGATACAAAAGTATCGATTAAACTTCCACGTATGTCTTTTGAAATTACATCTATTGCTTATGATAATCAAAGACAGCTATCAAAGACAAATAATTTCACTCGGTTCGGTACTGCAAACACAAATAGAAATAAATTTTTCGCTGGTGTACCATATGTAATTTCTTTTCAATTAAACATATACACAAAAACTCAAGATGACGCACTACAAATAGTAGAGCAAATATTGCCTACCTTCAATCCACAGTATTCAGTAACATTAAAACCATTTGCAGATTTTCCTGATGTTTTAGAAGATATACCAATTGCAATTTCAAGTGTAAGTTTTCAAGACGATTTTGAAGGTGAACTAGGCGCACGTAGAACAATCATATACACCATGGATTTTGAAATGAGAGTACGATTCTATGGTGCTATAAATACTGGAGAGGTTGTTCGTGATGTACGTGCTAAAGTTTTTGATATTGGAGCTGGCTTGAATGATTCAGACATTAGATTGAATACAATACAACTAGTACCTAACCCAACTTCTTTGAACATACTTGCTGATTCCGACTTTGGATTCACCCGTATAGATTATGATGGAGACAGCGATGCACCAGGATAGTAATCACCAGAACGATTACAACTATTCAAGAGAAACATATTATGAATTGATTGAAAAGGGTAAAGACGCACTAGACAATATGATAGACGTGGCTCGGGAATCTGAACATCCTAGAGCATACGAAGTATTAGCAGGTTTACTGAAAAACGTTTCTGATGTCAACGATAAGTTGATGGAACTGAATAAGAAGCAAAAAGCTCTTGAACAACAAAATGAAATGAAGCAAGTAGAAAATCAACAAAATAATTTTTATATTGGCTCAACCGCCGATATTCAACGACTGCTTCAAGGCGATATAGTAGATGCAACAGCAACCGAACATACCGACGTATCTGGGGAACATAAATCTCAAACGAGCTGATGCTCAAGAAGAGTGGACTCCTGAAAAGATACAAGAATACAAGAAATGTATGGATGATCCCATATACTTCGCTAAAAAGTATATTAAGGTTGTGTCACTTGACAAGGGTTTAGTACCATTCGATCTTTATCCTTATCAAAGAGAGATGTTTGGTAACTTCAATGAGCATAGGTTTAACATTGTTTTGGCATGCAGACAAAGCGGCAAATCGGTATCCGCGTGTGCCTACCTGCTCTGGTACGCGCTGTTTTCTCCGGAAAAAACTGTTGCGATCCTTGCTAACAAAGGAGCAACTGCCAGAGAAATGCTCGGCAGGATCACGCTTATGCTTGAGAACCTACCGTTCTTTCTACAAGCCGGAGCTAAGTCTGTCAACAAAGGTTCTCTTGAATTCGGTAACAATTCTAGAATTATTACTTCTGCAACCACTGGTTCTTCTATCCGGGGTCTTAGTATTAACCTGCTTTATCTAGATGAGTTTGCGTTCGTAGAAAAAGCCGCAGAGTTTTATGCCTCTACATATCCTGTTATTTCATCTGGTGTGGACACCAAAGTGATTGTCACGTCTACAGCAAATGGTATTGGTAATATGTTCTATAAGATATGGGAAGGCGCAGAACAAAGAGTTAACGAGTATCATTCTTTTCGAGTTGATTGGTGGGACGTACCTGGTCGTACCGAGAAGTGGAAAGAAGAAACGATAAACAACACGTCCAAGCTGCAATTTGACCAAGAGTTTGGTAATACATTCTTCGGCACCGGTGATACGTTAATTGGTGCTGAAGCCTTGATGGAACTAAGAGCAGCCAGTCCACTCTCATATATTGAAAACGGCGATGGATTTGTTTATAAACATCCAGAAAAAGGTCATGATTATATTATGACCGTAGATGTTGGGAAGGGAAGAGGACAGGATTACTCTACTTTTACTTTAATCGATATTAGCGTCACGCCTTTTGAGCAAGTGGCTGTATACCGGAACAACACTATCTCTCCATTACTCTTCCCTACAATTATATATAAGTACGCAAAAGTCTACAACAATGCTTATGTAGTGATTGAATCAAACGACCAAGGATCAGTAGTATGTAACGGGATATACTACGATCTAGAATACGAAAACGTGCATATGGAAAATTCAATCAAAGCTGACGCTATTGGTATTACCATGACACGTAAAGTAAAACGATTAGGTTGTTCTGGTTTAAAAGATTGTTTAGAGAATCATAAATTAACAATCGTCGATGAGAGTACAATTCTAGAGATATCTACTTTTGTGGCTAGAGGTAATTCATACGAGGCTTCAACCGGTAACCATGACGATCTTGTAATGAATCTAGTACTGTTCGGGTATTTTGTTCAAACACAAATGTTTAACGATATGACAGATATTAACCTGAAAGAAATGCTATTTAGAGAAAGAATGAAACAAATTGAAGATGATGTGGTACCTTTTGGATTTGTAGATGACGGTTCAGAGTTTATTAAAAAGATAGAAGACGATGGTAAGCCAGATTGGTATGTTGAGTTCGATGACCATGGAATTCGGTAATTATATAAATAACTGGGTAATTGAAATAACCGTATCATGAACCATATAAATAGAACCCAAGAGGTAAACTAATGGCACTTTTTGCACCATCCGAAAGTCCTGCAGTAGTAGTCAAGGAAGTTGATCTTACAGGCGGAGTGCCTAATGTTCAAACTTCTACTGGCGCCTACGTAGGTAAGTTTATGTGGGGACCTGCTGACCAAAGAACGTTAGTCGCTAATGAAGAAGAACTAACAGAAACCTTTGGTGCACCAGACACTTCTCACTCAATAGACTATCATGACGCAGCAACGTTCTTGCGTTATTCAAACACACTGCAGTTATTACGTGTAGCAGACTCTTCAGCTTTAAACGCCGTATCAACAACCGGCCGGAGAACAGTAGCTAAAGGTAACTACGCTGTAGGTAATTACTCAGTCCCAACAGTTAAAAATCCAACAGCATTCGAGTCGCAAGAAGCAGCACTTGATTCTGACGGATTTACATTCATTGGTAGGTTTCCAGGATCACTTGGTAACTCACTACAAGTTTCAATATGCCCACCTTCGGTCAACGATTCAGCATTTTCTGGCTGGACTTACGCTGGTTCCTTCGATACTGCACCTGGTCAAACAGACTTTGCTGCTGCTAACGATGCAACAAACGATGAAATTCACTTGGTCGTCGTTGATAAGAATGGTGAGTTCACAGGAATAAAGGGTACAGTTCTAGAAAGTTATCCATTCCTGTCAGTAGCATCTAACGCAGTATCACTGGTAGATGGATCTAATATCTTTGTGAAAGATGTAATCAATACAAGATCACAGTACGTTCACATGGTTGGTTTTGATTCAGACGATGTTAATACCGGTAATGCTGGAACCGCAATCACACCAGGAACCGCTAAGGACTTCCTCGGTACCGCAGTTAGCACATCAGCAGTAACAGACTATAACTTCGACTCTGGCGCAAACTCAGGCACGTTGTCTGCTAGCCAGTACTTACTTGGATTTGACTTCTTCGAAGACAAAGACATTGTAGAAGTTGATTTCTTGATTGCGCCTGGTATGTCATCACGGGCTGATCAAACCGTGGTAACAAACGACCTTGTTGCAAATGCAAGAGCACGTAAAGATTGCGTTGTTGTAACAGGTCCTGCTAGAACAGACGTTGTAAATGTAACCAGTGAAGCAACAGCTACAACAAACATTACAGCAACATCCGCGACATTTACAAGATCAAGTTACAGCATTGTTGCAGGTAACTACTTGAAAGTCTACGATAAGTTCAACGATAAATTCATTCAGATTCCAGCAAGCTCGTCTGTAGCTGGATTGATGGCTGAAACAGATCGTGTGGCTGCTCCATGGTTCTCACCTGCTGGTACACGTCGGGGTCAATTGCTTGGTGTCACATCTGTAGAATACAATCCAAACAAGACACGCAGGGATGTTCTTTACAAAGCTGGAGTAAACCCAATCGTGAACCTTCCAGGTCAAGGAATACTATTGTTTGGTGATAAGACCCATGAAAATAGACCTTCGGCATTCGATCGTATCAACGTACGTCGATTGTTCTTGACACTTGAGCGGGCCATTGAACGGGCTGCCAAGAACGTACTCTTTGAATTCAATGATGAGTTTACAAGAGCTGAGTTCGTCAACATCGTCGAGCCAGTACTACGTGATGTTAAAGGACGCCGCGGTATTACAGACTTCAGGATTGTTGCTGATGAAACAGTAAACACTCCGAATGTTGTTGATCGTAACGAGTTCATCGCTAATATCTTTATTAAGCCGGCTCGCTCAATCAACTTCGTAACGCTAAACTTTGTCGCAGTTCGTACCGGTATTTCCTTCGAGGAAGTAACTGGGCAGGCATTTTAAGGAGGGATAACTTATGGCACTTGGTAGTGTAGACGAATTTAAGTCAAGACTCACTGGCGGTGGTGCTCGCGGTAATCTCTTTCAGGTTACCTTGAACAACCCACGTGGTGGTTTAGGGGTCGCACTCGACGTCGACTTTGCATCTTTCATGTGTGAGGCAGCTCAGCTGCCCGCATCAACCGTAGGAACAATTGAGATTCCATTCCGCGGTCGTAGATTGAAAGTTGCCGGCGACAGAACGTTTGATCCTTGGACTGTAACAGTCATTAACGATACAGGGTTTAAGATCAGGGACGAAATGGAAAAATGGATGAACGCAATCGCTAACCATGCAGATGCTGGTGGTGTGCAGAATCCAGAACTCTACTTCGCTGATCTTCAGGTACAACAATTTGATCGTGACGAATCAGTCATTAAGACAGTCACAATCAAAGATGCTTGGCCTTCATCGCTATCTGCGATTGAACTCAGCTACGCTGACGATCAGATCGAAAGATTCCAGATCGAGTGGCAGTATCAATACTGGACCAGTAACACCACTGATCAGTAGTAATATATAAAGGGAGAGCGGTACTCCGCTCTCCTCTTATTATAAGGAATTTACATGGCAGAACAAGACGGCTTTAAATTATTTGGATTTGAGATTAAACGAGCCAGCGCTGAGAATCCAGCCAAGGCCGCTTCAATCGTTCCAGCCCGAGACGAAGATGGTGCAGGTTACGTAACCGCATCAGGTTCTCATTATGGCCAATACATTAATCAAGACGGCACGGATGCAAAAGATAATCATGCATTGATTATGAAGTATCGTGGCGTTGCAATGCATCCAGAAGTTGATGCAGCGATCGAAGACATTACAAACGAAGCCATTATCGGTGGTGAAAACGAACCTGTTACTTTAAACATGGATAGTCTCATAGCACCAGCTGCCATCAAAAAATCTATCAAAGATGAGTTTGATGGTATCTTATCAATGATGGATTTTACAGAACTAGGACACGACATCTTTCGAAGATGGTACGTCGATGGTAGAATATACCATCACCTTGTAGTCGATGAAGGTAATCTCAAGCAAGGTATCATTGACATTCGTCCAATTGACGCTGCACGTATTCGTAAAGTAAGACAAATAAAGAAAAAGAAAGATGTAGCAACCGGTGCACCACTGGTTAAAAAGGTAGATGAGTATTTCATCTATCAAGAAAAACCAGGTTATCAAGCAGCCGGTGTTAAATTAACTCTTGATTCTATATCGTATTGTACGTCAGGCTTGCTTGACGAAAAACGCTCAAAAGTATTATCATTCTTACATAAAGCATTAAAGCCTTTGAATCAGTTAAGAATGATGGAAGATTCGTTGGTTATCTACCGTTTAGCGCGCGCTCCAGAACGTAGGATTTTCTACGTGGACGTGGGTAACCTTCCTCGAGGTAAAGCCGAGCAGTACATGAAAGACATCATGACTCGGTATCGTAACAAACTCGTATATGATGCACAAACCGGTGAGATCAAAGATGATCGCAAACACCAGTCATTACTTGAAGATTTT
>VMHT01221954.1_pt1 | contig 14327 bp, 15 predicted proteins | sample 4693611 | NCBI WGS metagenome assembly VMHT01 (sample SAMN12280063, study PRJNA550983) | marine metagenome | isolation source: seawater sampled from same location over 5 years 0.02-0.2 micron viral filtrate | place: USA: collected off the coast of southern California halfway between the port... ... | reverse complement strand
TAGGTGTGCAATACCTTTTACATTCGTTGTTACGATTAAAATTTTTTGTACTGTCATGGGCTGTCTTTGCTTGCCAAATCCCATTGGTCTGCTAGCATTCAGCCCAAAATTCATTAGCAAAATTAGGGATTAGTTATTATGTCTCGCGTTTTAATTATTGGTGCTGGCGGTGTTGCGTCGGTAACTGTGAAAAAATGTGCACGTTTACCGCAACATTTCGACGAAATTTACTTAGCAAGCCGCACGGTATCTAAGTGTGAAGCGCTACAGCAAGAAGTAGGTGCAGATCGCGTTAAGGGTGTTTTCGCTGTTGATGCTGACAACGCAAAAGAAGTGGAAGCACTTATCAACGAAGTAAAGCCAGACCTAGTAATCAACCTTGCGTTGCCATATCAAGACCTTCCAATCATGGATGCATGTCTTGCAACTAATACTGATTACCTAGACACCGCCAATTACGAGCCTAAAGACGAAGCGAAGTTTGAATACTCGTGGCAGTGGGCTTACCAAGACAAGTTTAAAGACGCGGGCATTATGGCCCTTCTTGGCAGTGGCTTTGATCCAGGTGTAACTAACGTTTACACAGCATATGCAGCTAAGCATTACTTCGACGAAATCCACTATCTTGATATCGTAGACTGTAATGGCGGCGATCACGGCCAGGCTTTCGCGACTAACTTCAACCCTGAAATCAACATTCGCGAGATTACCCAACGCGGTCGCTATTGGGAAAACGGCGAGTGGAAAGAAACCGATCCGTTAAGCGTACGTGAAGATCTGGACTATCAAAACATTGGTGTTCGCGCATCTTACCTGATGTTCCACGAAGAGCTAGAGTCTATTGTTAAGCACTTCCCTACCCTTAAGCGTGCACGCTTCTGGATGACCTTTGGTGATGCTTACCTTAACCACCTGCGTGTACTTGAAGGTATTGGTATGACTAGCATCGAGCCAGTTGAATTCCAAGGCCAGAAGATTGTACCGCTAGAGTTCTTAAAAGCCGTGCTTCCTAACCCAGGCTCACTTGCCGAAGGTTATAGCGGAATGACGTGCATTGGCACTTACATCACAGGTATTAAAGATGGCAAAGAAAGAACTATCTTTATCTATAACAACTGTGACCACGCGAAATGTAACGAAGAGGTAGGCGCGCAAGCAGTATCTTACACCACAGGTGTTCCTGCGATGATTGGCGCAGCGCTTATGCTTAACGGCATATGGAAAGAAGCAGGTGTATGGAACATGGAACAATTCGATCCAGATCCATTCATGGATATGCTTAACGAGCACGGTCTGCCATGGCACGTACTCGAATGTGAAGGTAGCCCTTTCACTAAATAATTGAAATATCGGGGCGCTTAATTCAAGCGCCCTTTTTTATTAACGCCACTATTTAAATCTAGATCAGATTACTGGAATGTAGGACACAGAGTAGTTTTGAGCTACGACCTGTAATGTAATACATTAGGCGTTTGATAAATGTTGAAAGCCGTTTTATTTTTTGGAGCTTTATCCCATTGACCGATTTAACTCAACGTACTGATATTCCCTCTCCTTGCTACGTGCTGGAAGAAGCAAAATTAATTAAAAACCTTGAGCTGATGAAACGGGTTCAAGACGAATCTGGCGCGCGTATTATCTTGGCGCTTAAAGGCTTTTCTATGTGGTCTTGCTTCGACATAATCAAACAGTACTTACACGGCGCAACGGCCAGTTCGGTTTGGGAAGCGAAACTTGCTGCAGAGATGGGTAAAGAAGTTCACGCATATTCTCCTGCGTACAAGGTTAATGACGCAAAGGAATTGGCGGGTCTTGTTAATCACCTGTCCTTTAATAGTTTGACCCAGTGGAACGCGCATAAAGACGTGCTAGCAGGCGTGTCGTTAGGCCTTCGCATAAACCCTGAGCATCAAGAAGCAGATACACCACTGTACGACCCAGCTGCACCAGGTTCGCGCTTAGGCATACGCGCTAGTGAGCTAGAAGGCGTAGACTTATCGGGTATTGAAGGTTTTCACTGCCACAACCTTTGTGAGTGTGATTCTTTTGCTACTGCACGCACGCTTGAGGCCATTGAAAAGCGTTTTGGCAAATGGCTTGGTCAATTAAAGTGGTTAAACCTAGGTGGCGGACACCTGATGACCCGTGAAGGGTATGATGTTGAGCACCTCATCAAAACACTAAAAGACTTTAAAGCCCGTTACCCACATCTAGACGTAATTCTTGAGCCAGGGTCTGCGGTAGCATGGCAGACAGGGCCATTAATTTGCGAAGTGGTTGATATGGTAGAAAATGACGGTGATATCGCTATTCTAGACATTTCAGCGACTGCACATATGCCAGATGTGCTGGAAATGCCTTATCGACCTACAATTTTGGGCGCGGGTATGCCTAGTGAAAAAGCATATAATGTGAAGCTAGGAGGCAATTCGTGCCTTGCAGGCGATGTCATTGATACCTACTCATTCGATGCGCCGCTTAAGACCGGCGATCGATTACAGTTTGAGGATATGATGCATTACACCATGGTAAAAACCACCTTCTTCAACGGTGTAGAACATCCTGCTATCGGCATTCTGCGTTCTAACGGCGACTTTGAGCTGGTTCGCGAATTCACTTACGAAGACTTTAAAGGTCGTTTGTCTTAAACTTGAAACGAAAAATCAGTTAGCTATTCTCTATAAAAAAAGCCCGTGACATTGACGTCACGGGCTTTTTGTTTAGGTTCGTAAATGCAAATTATGAGTTCGATTTTGTCTGTTCTAGCGCCCAAAGGCCTGCGTACTTATTAAACTGATATTGTGCGAACAAAACAGCGAACAGGAACCCTCTACTTCCATCCAAGATCCCTAAGCGGAAAATATAGATTTGGATAAAGGTTAGCATTGACCTTAATAGTGCCAACGCAAGCCCATGGCTCTTTTTACCTGCCTTAAATTTTTTAGTCGCCATTAGGCATGTGTAATCGCGATTTTTATGTAGCAAGTGTTCAAAATCGCGCACTGAGTAATGTTTTAGATAGCCACCTTTCAAACAAATTGCCTCACCTTGATGTACCACTTTTTCATGGACAATATCTTTGGTGAAATGTGACGCTTCTCTTTTAAAAAGCCTTGTAGGTGCCCTGCCAGTCCTTCCAAATCTGGTAACTTTTCCAAGGAAAATATTGCGCCAACGCAATTTGTAAGCGTTATGAGTGGGCTCGGACATGAGTAGTTTTGAGATAGTGGACGCTAGCTGCTCGTCCACTTCTTCATCTGCGTCGAGAGATAACACCCAATCGCACGTTGCTTTATCCAGAGCTCGTTGCTTTTGAACACCAAAGCCCTGCCAATCAGCAACAAACACTTTGTCTGTAAATTGGTGAACAATTTCTACCGTTTTATCTGTGCTACCACTATCAAGAACAACAATCTCATCTGCTATTTTTTCGATAGACTTCAAACAACGGGCTATGCGGTCTTCTTCGTTTTTGGTAATAACAATAACAGAAAGGGTTTGGCGCATACTTCAATCCTAAAGAGAGCTTCTAAAACAGGCGAGTATACAATAAAAGCGTGCAGAATAATCGCTAAACACTGTTCTAGAGACTATACAACTCCACTTCCCGACGCCGCCTCAGATTTGTCTATCTCACCTTCAGCCAACACTTCGTCATCTAACTCAATTTTAAATGACGTTCCTGCTTTTCCATGCAGGCTATAACGAAAGCCGTACATTTCGCCTTCATTTAGAGAAACTTCCGCAAAGGTATTAGGGTGGATTAAGTCGTAAACACCTGAGTCGTTAGCTTGAGAAAATATATCAACTAACCATTTTCCTTCTGACATGGTGATTTTGAGTGTTTTTGTCATATGAGCCTCCATAAACCTCAGTCCTTTTTGAACTGAGCAGTTGACGTGAATTACACTCTTTTGTATTTATTCCAAGGCCCTTAAGATCAACAACGTGTTTACGCTTTTGCGTCTAGCCCAGCTTGATAAAGCGCATTCTTTTTCAAGTCATAGTGAGTGGCGACCACCGCCGCGGCCTTTTTAAGCGGCATGTGCTCACACAAAACACTTAGCAACGACATTGCCTCACTGGGTATCGCCTGGTCACTTACCTTCGCAGGGCCAATCATGACGACGAATTCGCCTTTCTGGTGCGCAACATCCGCATTGAGATAATCAATTACATCTTGCGCGCTGCCACTCACGTAGGTTTCGAAGGTTTTGGATAGCTCTTTCGCTACAACAATCTGGCGTTCGCCTAGAACGCGCTGTATATCAGTAACGGTGTCTAAAATTCGACGTGGCGCTTCATAGTAAACAGTGGTGAACGTTCTATCTATTAGCGCTGACAACACGCTTTCACGTGCCTGCACTTTAACCGGTAGGAATCCTTCAAATATAAACTTGTCTGTTGGCAGTCCCGAAGCACTTAATGCTGTAATTGCAGCACATGGGCCCGGCAGAGCGCTAACCGGAATACCTTGCTCACGGCACTTGCGTACCAAAACAAAGCCCGGGTCGCTGATTAACGGCGTTCCAGCATCACTTATTAATGCTACCGACTCGCCGCCCTTTAAACGCTCACAAAGCATTGCTGTGCGCTTATCTTCGTTATGCTCGTGCAGAGAAAGAGTTTTCGTTCCAATGCTAAAGTGCTGTAAGAGTCGAGCGCTGTGACGGGTGTCCTCGGCAGCGATCCAGCTTACTTCACTTAATACGCGTATTGCTCTGGCACTTATGTCGTCTAAATTACCGATAGGTGTTGGAACAATATATAAGGTGGCGGTGTCTGTCATAACAGTGGTTAAGTCTTACGTTATTTTTAAAGAATATGCGATAAGTGTATCACGCCATTAGTCCAGATTATGCTGGCAAGCGTAGATTTTCACACTGGTTAAGATAAACTTGGCCTATAACGATGTAAAAGGAATGAAACTGTGCGTCATATTGGACAAGCTGGAAAAATCTTTACGCTATCAGCCGTCGCTTCTGTATTGGTGCTAACGGGCTGTGGAAGTACACCTAAAACCCAGTCAAAGCCTGTGGTAGTGGAACCTACCCCAATTGAAACCACACAGGTTGAAGATAACGTCACACCTGAGCACAAACTCCTTGAAGCAAAAAAAGTATGGGAGCGCACCCGCAACAAAGAACAGCGCGATACGCTGTTGCTGCAAGCGGCTGACCTGTACCTTCAAAATCAACAACCCGTTTTGGCTCAGCAAGTGCTATATGAGGTAAAAGAAGACGGTATTTCAGGTGTAAATCAATCTTATTACTCCCTTCTGGTAACCAAAGCCTATGCGGGAATGCCTGATGCCTCGGCAGAAGAATTGCTGGCTATGTTGGATGGCGTAACCGGTACAGGCGAAACCGCATTCCAAAAAGCGGAGCTTCAAACCCAGCTCTTCACGCAGCAAGGCAACCTGGCTGCGGCAGCAAATAGCGTATTAAAGACCAATCTTACTGACGATGAAAAAGTGCAACAAGTTTGGCAGTGGATTACCTCTATTCCAGCATCGTCACTTGATTCAGTGGGCAGTGCTTATCCCGACCTGTCTCCTTTCATTACTCTTCGCGAACTAACCGAAGAAAACGCGTCGTCACCGGAAAAATTAGCCAAAAGCCTGCAGCAATTCAAGCAGGTTTATCGCGGTCATGTATTAGAAAACGCTTTGCCTGAAAACGTGATTGAAGCAACCCAGCTTACCGATGCTGGCGCCAACGATATTGCGGTTTTACTACCACTTTCTGGCAGGTTAGCTCGCACAGGACAAGTCGTTAAAAATGGCATCATGGCGGCTTATTATACCGATGTTGAAAAGCGCCAAGATGAACACCTTCTACCTCGTCTTCGTTTTATCGACACCAACGAAGTGGATACACAACATTTACTCAGCGAAATTGGCGATACCAAGTTCATCATTGGCCCTCTTTTAAAAGACACTGTTGAACGTTTAATTCCCAGTTTACCGCTTGGTGTGAACGTACTTGCATTAAACAGGCCTGACGAATTACCAGACAATGCGTCTGCTAAAGGGTTGGCAACAGGATCGTCAAATCCGGCGATAGCCGATGATGCTCTTGCCTCTGGTACAGGTCTCGCAGGTGATGACACACAAAATGAACTCCACTCATTAGGCTTGCCTACCTCGCTGAATTATTACGGGCTAGCACCAGAAGATGAAGCAAAGCAGCTTGCTGAATTTATCTTTAATAAAGGATATCGTGCGCCTATCGTTATTGCCGCACAAAGCAGTCTGTACCAGCGAATGGACGACACCTTTAAAAAGCACTGGCGAATACTCAACAATCAGGAAAACAAGCAGCGAGCCAACATAACGTCGGTATCGTTTAACGACAGTAATTCACTTCGAGAGGGAATTACACAGGCGCTAGATGTGGCGCAAAGCAACGAGCGTATCAATCAAATTGAGTACATGACAAATGATGAAGTGTACAACATGCCTCGCAGTAGGCGTGATATTGATGCCATTGTTGCATTTGCCTCACCTCAAGACACAGAACTGCTTAACCCCATTATCGAAGCGAGCTTAAACCCATACGATGGCAAACAAGTCCCCGTGTATGCCACCTCTCGTTCAATGGATTACGACAGCGGGAAAAACCAATGGCGTGACCTGCAGAATGTGCACTTTATCGACATGCCTTGGTTAATGCCTTCACATAGTTGGCAACCTCTTCAGCAGGAGGTTGAACAGGCTTGGCAAAATCAAAATACTATGCAAAAACGTTTATTTGCGTTCGGTTTTGATGCCTATCAGTTGTTGCCTCAGCTAGGCATGCTTAACACGCTGAAATATCTTTCACACGAAGGGTTAACGGGTACACTTTCCCTTAATCAACAAGGTGAAGTAATACGCAAACAGCCTCAGGCAATTATTCGTAACGAAAAAGTTCAAATGCTTTCGGAGTAAAATTATGTCAACACTGCAAGGGAGTGCAGCAGAAGACAAGGCCTGTAAATATCTGATGGAACAAGGCCTTATTCTTCGATGTCGAAATTACCACACTCGGCGTGGCGAGCTCGACATTGTAATGCAAGACGGCAGCACCATAGTGTGCGTTGAAGTTAAATACCGAAGACGAAATCAGTTTGGCAGTGCTCTAGATTTTGTGACTGCCAAAAAGCTCCAGCGAATTCAGGCTGCGTTTGATTTCTATTTGTTAGATAATGGCTTAAATCCAGCGTCTACTTCTCTGCGAATAGACGTTGTTGCCATAGACGGAGACAACCTTCAGTGGTTGAAGAACGTGGGCTAAAGACTGACAATATCCAGCTTTTAAACTGATGTTCCCCAAAGAGGACTAGAAGCGTGCGCCAACGATGAGCGCGGCCGATATTGATGAAAATGTCTTTATGTCAGACGTATTCCGTTTGTTTTATCTTATGATTTGCAACCCTTCATCGGTTTGATGAAAGTTTCTTAGGTTCCCACAAATAATGAGTCATCCCAACAACAAGGTTTCGTCCAGCAGCGTTGATAACCAAGAAATAGAGCTAATAGTCGGCAACTCCAGCTCTAATTTTTCTGGCGTAACGTCTACGATGCTGCAAGTAACATCGCTACAGAAGCATATGATTAATTTGCGGATAATGGGCAAGCATTTTGTTCCAGACCCATCAATGACTATTACTTTTTGGGAGGTCGCCAAAATGTGTCGACGCCCGCTTAGTAATGGTAAGTGGCGAATTTTTCATGCGCGTCGCGTTGACGAGATGATTCAGGGTGTGATCCTCAAATACGTGTTTCGCGCCAAGATAAAGCTTGTATTTAGCTCTGCCGCTCAGCGAAAGCGTTCGGCTTCTACGGTGTGGTTAAGCAATAAAATGGATGCGGTTATTGCAATGAGTAATCGCTCTGCAAAATATCTAAATAAGCCCCCCGCCAAGATAAATCTACACGGTGTGCAAATAGACAACTACACGCCAGCAGAAAACAAGCAAGAAGCATGGCAAGCATTAGGCTACGGCGGCAAGTACGGCATTGGTATTCTGGGCAGAGTTAGAGAGCAAAAAGGCGTTCATCTATTTGTTGAAGCATGCATCAAAGTATTGCCCAAATACCCTGACGTGAACGCAGTAGTTGTAGGTGCCATATCCTCGAGTAACCAAGAATTTGTAAACGAGCTTAAAGAAAAAATTTCTAAAGCCGGGTTAACTGACCGAATTGTTTTCACCGGTGAATTGCCGTTTGAGCAAATTCCTAGAATCTTCAGTGCACTGTCATTAGTAAGTGCACTTAGCTATAACGAAGGGTTTGGATTAACTGTACCTGAAGCCATGAGTGCTGGGGCTGCGGTATTAGCTACTCAGGCGGGCGCATGGGAAGACATCATCAGGCCAGGCGTTGATGGGTATATTGTTCCTACCAAAGACCAGCAAGCTGTCACAGAAAAGATGGATTTGCTGCTTTCGGATATGGACAAACTCGCAGAAATGGGCAAAGCCGGACGCGAACACGTTGTGAAAAATTTTAAGGTTGAAGATGAAGCTAGAAACCTGGTTGAGTTTTTTCGCACGCTTCAATAGTAAATGCGAGTTGATTATCGCGAGCGATAAACGTTAGGCTGTTTTTCTCTCGCGCTGAGGCCACAGTTTAAACCTCTGACTTTCAGATACTGGCCATTACAAAAATCAAGGCGCTGTAATGCAGCGCAAAAAATTTCACTAAATGGTCTGCCGTGTGGTGAAAACAAAGAGATGACACATGATTGAACAGATAAAAGCGAATTTTACCGAGAGCATACAAACCAAAATAGCGGCATCGGAAATATTGCCAGAGCATATTGAGAAAGCGGCGTACATGATCGTTGAAGCCTTAATTAGAGGTAATAAAGTACTGAGCTGTGGTAATGGCGGGTCTGCAGGTGATGCGCAACATTTTGCTTCCAACATGCTCAATCGCTACGAGCGCGACCGTCCCAGCTTACCGGCAATCGCATTAAGCACAGACACCTCAACCCTGACGTCTATTGCGAATGACTATAACTTCGAAGAAATATTTGCAAAGCAAGTACGGGCGCTCGGCCAACCCGGAGATATACTGTTGGCTATTTCAACCAGCGGTAACTCTCGTAACGTCATAGCAGCGATGGAAGCGGCATTATCTCGCGATATGACCATTGTCGCGCTTACTGGCAAAGACGGCGGTGAAATGGCGGGCTTCTTAAGTGAACATGATGTTGAAATTCGCGTACCGTCAAACCGCACTTCGCGTATTCAAGAAGTTCATTTACTGGTAATTCACAATTTATGTGAATGCATTGACGACAGCTTATTCCCTGCCGATCACGGCGACGAGTAGTAAAACAGATAACGAGGACACAAGTGAAAAATTTGGGACTACTGGGTTCTTTATTAGCCCTAATTCTTACATTACAAGGGTGTGTAGTGGCCGTTGGAGCTGCAGGCGCCATGGCTGCGAAAGTGGCTAATGACAGACGTACTGTGGGCACGCAGCTTGATGACCAAAATGCCGATGCTGCGGTGTCGTATCAATGGTCGAAAAGCGATGCGCTTAAAGAGCAGGCTAACCTGCAAGTGGATGTTTATAACGGTGTAGCGTTGCTAACCGGGCAAGCGCCAAACCAAGGCTTAGTTGACGAAGCTGTGCGCCGCGCCCAAGAAGTAAGCTATATCAAAAAAATTCACAACCAAATTAGAATTGGCGAGGCGATAGGTGCAGGCACACAAGCCAACGACCTGTGGTTAGCGTCAAAAGTGCGTACTAAAATTGTGGCAGACGAACGAGTGCCTGCTCTACAAGTTAAGGTAGTGGTTCAAGATTCAGAAGTATTCCTGATGGGTCGGTTAACCAATTTAGAAGCCACAGCCGCTGTAGATATTGCTCGTAATATTGCGGGTGTCGCGCGCGTAGTTAGAGCCTTTGAAATTGTTCAATAGAGAGTTCGCCACTGCCCTTTTGGTTGCAGGGGCACTCTTTATGGAAATTTTAGACGCCACGGTTATCACCACGGCGTTACCTGTCATTGCTGCCGACTTCAATGTGCCGGCAGCCCACTTATCTATTGGTGTATCGGCATACTTGGTAGCCGTAACACTCTTTATTCCATTAAGTGGTTACGCAGCCGATAAATTTGGCGCACGCACTATATTTGTAGCAGCGATTGCCGTATTCACTTTTGCCTCGGTGCTTTGTGGTCTGAGTACCAGCTTATTCGAATTTACCTTGTCTCGCATTCTTCAAGGTTTAGGCGGGGCAATGATGGTTCCCGTGGGAAGATTAGTGGTTCTGCGGGACTTGCCAAAGGAAAAGCTGGTAAAAACCGTGGCCATTATAACCTGGCCTGCGTTAAGCGCACCGCTACTAGGTCCTGTGCTAGGCGGTTACATCGCCACTCATTTCAGCTGGCAGTGGATTTTTTATATGAATATTCCACTGGGCATAATCGCTATCATCGCATCACTGTATCTCCTTAAAAACATCAAAAGCAATGTAGGTAAGTTCGATATTAAAGGCTTTTTGCTCACCGGTATCGGCTTTGCGCTGTTTATGGCGGGGATCGAGTTTTTAGCGAGTACCAGCGACAAGCTTATTCGACCACTTGGCATCATCGCTATTGGCTTAGTACTCATGGTATTGGCAGTCAAACACGTAAAAACGGCCAAGAATCCACTATTTTCTTTCGATGCGATGCAACACAAAACCTTCCGGCTTACTGTGTTTGGCGGCTCTGTGATGCGTGTCGCACTTGGCAGTGCACCGTTTCTTGTGCCACTCATGCTCCAGCTTGGATTAGGTTACTCACCTGTAGAAGCCGGCTCACTGTTGCTGTGGCTGTTTGCTGGAAACTTAGCGATAAAGCCAGCGACAACGTGGATCATGAATACCTTCGGCTTCAAACGCGTGCTTGTTGTAAACGGCGTGCTCATCGCCCTTGGTTTTGTGGCGCTCGCGATGATAAATCACTCCACATCGTCATTTACTATTGCCGTTATTTTATTTGTTAACGGTATTACTCGCTCAATGCACTTAACGTTAATAAACACCATTGCTTTTGCCGACGTCCCCCCCAATAAAATGCGAGACGCAAACACGCTAGGCGCCATTTTAATGCAAATGAACCGCGGTCTTGGCATTACCCTTTCTGCGCTTGCTATCGCTGCTGCAGCATTCATTCTTGGACAAAGCGCCAATATGCCAAACCTACAAACGTTTACGCTATCTATGATGTTTATGGCTGCAGTAGCACTTGTCAGCATTTACGATAGCTTAATGCTGTCTAAGGAAGATGGTGATTCAGTGTTAAACAAACGAAAAGCGAAAAAAGCACGACAGACTTAGTTCATAGGCTTCATTAAGTGAACTGATGACAATTGTCATACGCGATTGGTGACGTTTGTGACTAACGCAATCTGAGGTACCTCGGCATACTTTACCTATAGACATTACAACATCAGGTAAAGCTCATGGAACAAGTATCTCACGCTTCATCAATAACTCCCGTTCAAAATGCTTCCATCCCATTGGAACAGCAGCGGGAAGATTTTAAAAAGAACCGATTCATTGCCATGCCGCTGGCAGGCACTGTTGTTTGGGCTCTGCTTGGTATCAGCGCTCCTTTTGTATCTGAATTAACCATAACCTGGTTGCTGTATATCGGCACAGGTGCCATCTTCTACCTCGGTGCAGGTCTCTCCTACCTCACCGGCGAGCGATTTTTTGCCAAGAAGGAAGCAAAGAACAGTTTTGATCGTCTTTTCTTCGTTGGCATGATCATGAGCCTAATGGTATTTGCCATTGCGCTTCCCGTTGCAGCCATCGACCACACCACCGTCCCTTTGAGTATTGGCATTCTCGCAGGCCTGATGTGGATGCCTTTATCATGGGCTATCGAACACTGGATAGGCTACTTTCACACGCTAACCAGAACCTTCGGCATCGTCGCCGCCTGGTACTTGTTTCCCGATGCAAGGGTAGAGGCAATATCGGCTGTGATTGTCGCTGTCTACATTGTGTCATTAATCACCCTTGAACGCCGTTTTCAATCAATCAAATCTAACTAATTTCACTTTAACTAAGAAGGAATGCATTATGACTTATTTACTTTTAGCAGTTGCAGTTATCACCGAAGTTACCGCTACCATGCTGCTTAAAATGTCGAACGGATGGGAGAAATGGGCTTTTGGGTACGGCGCTATCTTTTTCTACGCGATATCTGGAATGCTGTTTGCCATGGTCTTAAAGAATATGGGAATTGGGGTCGCCTACGCCATTTGGTCGGGTATGGGAATCGCACTTATCACTGCTGCTTCGGTGGTATTTTGGAAACAAACTTTCGACATTTATGCCGTGCTGGGTATTATGTTGATTATCTCTGGTACGCTGCTAATTACTAGCAAGTCTGCCGTTGTATTTCAGTAGGGACGAAGTACTCACAATGCTCAGCAATAAAAGCATACAAGATAGTTACAGCGCGGTGCCTGCCGTCAAAAACGAGAGCACCGCGCCTGACATGCCCCTTTTGGCAAGTGGACGGAAAAAGCGCTGGTCTCACGGAAGCTTGTTTTTTTCACTGTTCTTCTTTGTTCCACTCATTATTTCCCGTCCTCTTCCCATCGAAACATGGGTACTTCAAACCCTGGGATACCTTAGCTTTGTCATTCTTTACATTAAAGCCATAAACCAGCCTGTTAAAACACTGCCCACTTATTTGCTACTCATGTTTCTACTTTCGGTAGCATGCAGCTTTCAAAACCCTGGTGGCGCAACCATTATCGGCTTTATTGCTTTTATCGTAGGTTATTACAATTCGCTCAAGACAGGCATAATGAGCATAGGCGTGATGATGCTGGTACTCGTGTCACTGCACATTACCGTATTTAATAACGCACATTTTCTTTTAAGTGCTTCGTTGCTCAACAGCTTAGTGCTATTCGGGTTTGGTGTTATGGAGCGCAAAGAAACACTCCATAGTCTGAAAGAAAGCCAGCAGGCCGAAGCGCTACGAGTATTGTCTGCGATCGCTGAACGTGAGCGAATAGGCAGAGACTTACATGATGTTGCGGGTCACGCACTCAGCTCTATTTCGTTAAAGGCACAACTGGCCGATAAACTTATAAGCAAAGATAAGATTGAAGACGCGCATCGCGAGGTAAAAGCGCTGGCACAGCTTTCTCAAGCGCTACTGAGTGATATTCGTCAAGCAGTGTCAGATATCAAGCAGCTTTCTCTTAGCGATGAAATAGCAAAAGACAAATCACTGTTAGAAGAAAACGGCTTTAATGTTACAACCGATATTGAAGGCGGCGCTGAAGCACGTTTAAGCGCTAAACAAGAAAGCCAGCTTGCGCTTATTATCAAAGAGCTGACAACCAATACCTTGCGCTATTCAAACGGTAACGCGGTATCCCTTGGTCTTGAAGTTAATGAGCAAACCGTGAAAATGACCTATAAAGATCATGGCGTAGTTGAGAACACCGCATCAATTAAAGAAGGAAACGGATTAATGGGAATTAGAGAACGCGCGGCGTCTATTCATGCGGATGTGGACATTTCTTTCCTTCCTCACCCTATTATTAGGGTTCAGCTTACTACCGAGCAAGCTTTGTCACATAAGGCTTCCCTATGAACTCAAAAGCGCTAACTACTATTTTGATTGTTGAAGATCAGTCGCTGGTTCGCGATGCCATTGCCATGCTTCTGTCATTAGAAGACGACTTAACCATTGTTGAAAAGTGCAGTAATGGAAAGGAAGCCATTGATTATTTGAATGATAACCCTGCACCACACATTATTTTGAGCGATATTGAAATGCCGCTGGTTTCAGGGCTAGATCTAGCCGCTCACATTGCAAAGCAAAATCTCAATACCAAGGTGGTATTAATGACTACCTTTTCTAAACCAGGCTACATCAAGCGTGCATTAAGTTTAGGGGTTAAGGGGTTTATATTGAAAGAGTCTGACAGCGACTACCTGATAGATGCCATTCACAAAGTCTCTGCGGGAGAAAAGGTAATTTCGACTGAGCTCGCTATCATGGCTCTTGACGACAACAATCCACTGTCACAAAAAGAAATGTCCGCACTAAAACTTGCTTCAGAAGGGCTTAAAACCCAAGGCATTGCTCAATCACTGTTTTTATCTGAAGGTACGGTAAGAAATTACCTCTCAGAGGCTATTTCAAAGCTCGATGCGACCAACCGCGTAGATGCTGCTCGCATAGCTAAACAAAAAGGTTGGCTATAATAAAGGCTTAAAACCACGTCGTAGCAATTGCTGTAGACGTCGGTATATTTAGCTTTTCAGACAAACCGGTAAGCACGCGTTCGGGACCGTATACGATACC
>VMHT01035363.1_pt1 | contig 14328 bp, 19 predicted proteins | sample 4693611 | NCBI WGS metagenome assembly VMHT01 (sample SAMN12280063, study PRJNA550983) | marine metagenome | isolation source: seawater sampled from same location over 5 years 0.02-0.2 micron viral filtrate | place: USA: collected off the coast of southern California halfway between the port... ... | reverse complement strand
GCAAGCCATTGAGTCGATACTGCTTAAGCTCTTTTGACATACTAAAACCCTATTATCCGAGATTGTGGACGATTGTACCCTTATCGGTATCAAGCGCAACACTTTCACAGAAATATTCGGCGATTGCCTCGAAGTTCTGAGGCATAACGCCGGGCTCCGGTCCCATTTGAACGTCCATCTTTCCGATGAGCTTAGCGAACGCGCCAGCGCCATTAATGACTCGTGGAGCCTGTCCGCTGCGAACGCTCATTTGCAATTCGCCAGCCGAACCAATCCAAAGACGGTCGGTCGGGAAAACATAAGCGTTGTTTGCACTCGCTGCCGGGTTTCCGTTGTCATGAATAGCGCCAGATATGACACATTCTTCGAGTTCCAGATACTCTTTCAGTACAGCCTCTACATGGGACTGTGGAGCTGCTGAAAGACCGTTAACCATTGCGACACCCTTGGTTGCATCGCCGACCACTGAGCGACCCAAAATACTTGGCTCTCTCTGTAAACGAGACAGAACGCCGCGCCCGAGATAAATAGCATTGATTGGCGCGGTAGAACGCAAACGAGCGTCAGCGATAACGCTGCTCATGACTTCCATGAAATCCGAAGAAGAATCTAAGTCAGTACCGCCAGAAGACTGCCAGTTAACTTCGGTCCATCCTGCGGGGTCGCGGTCTGGTGCAGAGTCGGCGGCAATCGCGGTAAAGAAAGCCGAGCAATAACGCTCAAGCTTAAGGTGCACGCTCATCATTGCACGCTGTACCATCATCAGCTCTTCGTCTTCAGAAGACAAGAAACCGTTTTCGAGGAACGGTAAAGGGATCGTCGTTTTTCCGTCGAATTGCTTCAGAGAAAATTCAACTTCGGAGAAAGCGAAACGCTCAACTTGGTCGCGAGGGCTGTTGATTGGCTTAGCCACGCTACCCTCTGCGGCAGCGTTCAACAAGTCGCGCTTGTTACGGACCAAGAGTTTACCGTGAAGAAATCCCGGATTACCGGTCAAGTCGATTGCACGACCACGAGCAACGCCACCCTCGGCAAGTCCGGGGATACCGAAGATTTTAGGGTATGCGAGCTGCATACCCGCCAAGTCTGGGCTTGGGTCGATAAGAGCATCCCGAAGAATTGACTTCGGGTTAAGTGCTTGATAATTAAGAGCCATTTTGAAAATCCTTTAGTCTAAAAAGTTAATTAAGCGTCAAGAACGCGCTCGCCCCAACCGCAAACAAGAACAACGATAAAATCGTTAGCTGCGACGCTTGCGTGTCCTGGCTTCGGGCACCAGATAGCGTGTACAGGCTGACCAGAAGAAGCCATGATCAACTTGCCCGCGCTGTTGAGTGTCAGCTTGGTCTCTTCTTCGCCGTCTGCGATTTCGAGAATCTCACCAGCTACAGCTCGGCAATACTCGCCAGGACCGTAAAAACGGATGCCGTCGCCGTCTGCGTCGGCTGCCTCGGCTGATATTCCGTAGAATACGTCGCTGCCTGCGCTGTCGTACTGTGCGACTTTCTGCTTGTCAGCACCAAGCCGAACGCCAAGACCCTCGCCGATGGCCTCTTCAGCCGTGGCGCTGCACTTTGGATCGTCAATCTTTACGTGAAAAGACATTTATTCCCCTTCTTTCATAGCTGCCACCAAGTCGGGGCGCTCGTTCTTTGCCATTCTGTGAGCTTCGATCAAGCTCGTTACTTTTCCTTCTGCTACAAGACCACGCGCAAGCCGTGAAAGCTCGACGCCTGCCTGCTCTTTGGTGACTGCTGTTTGAGTCTCAACGCCAGCGGAATCGCTGCCAGCTGCTTCGCCAACTCGAACGACGTTCTCGCCGGGGATTGCATTGATGATGCCCACGGCAACATTGGGAGCGGTTCGGCTAAGCTCTGCCAATTCGCCCTCAACGACGAAATCAGCGGGAACCGCGCCGCGCTTCTTTGCCTCTGTAAGTGCGGTTTCTACGGCTTCCAACTTGTCGGGCTCGCCGCGTGCGATGATGGTCTGACGCGCAAGCTCTGCGGTCTTCTCGTCGTCGCTCAATAGTGAAACCTTAAAGAATTCGCGCTCGACGTCGCTAACATCGTGAGCGTTAAGAAACGCTTCGACTTCTTCGCCTTTCTCGGCTGCAAGTCGGTTAAGCTCCTCGGTTCGGTATTTCGTCAACTCTTCGTTAGCCCGTGAAAGCTCAACCGTAAGACTCTCGAACTTTCGCGCAAGCTCAACAACTGGCGCGTTTTCTTCGAGCCCGGCCGCCGTGTAAATGGCGTTGGCTTCCTCGGTGCCGCGAGCGAGTAAAACGTCAACCGTGTTTTCGGTGGTTTTCTCAGTCATTTCGACCCCTTCATTTATGGCGGTAGGCTCCGCCGGTTGTTGCAATTCTGGCGCTTCTTCTGCGCCCTCTACTCTAATCGTTGATCGTGATAATGCGACGGGCTCCATTCGGTCTTGCCGTGGCAATGTCGTAAGGCTTACGACGTCCATGTATGACTCGCCCAAACGCTCGCCGGTGCTCGGATGGTAAGCCGGTTTCATAATAACGCGAGGCGATACGCGAACCGCTGTTCGTCCGTCCTCGGTCATCGAGTCCAAAAGCAAAGACTTGCCGAGCTTGGTCCACTGCTTGCGCGCATAAATACCGCGCCGCATCTCGTCATAATAAACGCCCATGATCATCCCGTATGGTCTACGGTCTGAGCCGTTTTGTCCGCGCTGCCCGCCCTCGATGCCGTGCTCGAAGCTAATAGGGACCGCGTGCCCTGCCTCGATCATTCGGCTCGTCGTTCGGGCGATTTCTCGCGCTGAATCCTCGGTCATATTCATGACCATTTCGCCGCTGTCAAGGTCGTATAATGTACCCAAGCGCAATACATGTAAGTCTTTGTTTTCCTCGCCCTCGATGTCTTCGCGCATAATCATCGGCGCAATCGTCGAATCGGGGTCGCGGTATTCGCCAAGCGGGTCGCCCGCTTTAGGCTCAAAAGCCATCTTCTTTTCTTCTTCTTTGTCGCCGTAAAAACCAAGCTCGGTCGATTGATCTTGTTCTGGTAGGCTCATTTCTTTGCGCTCCTCTTTAAGCTCTGCGGCTTTATTCTTTATCCAATTTGCGCCCCGGTCGTTTGCGTCGCTGCCCCAAAGTAGCCACGCAACATAACCGGGAGTTTCTGCGCCCTTGACATTCCAACGCCGCCCGCCCTTTAGTTTGCGGTCGCTCGCGTGTCGCTCAAGCCATGCCGCCGCCTTGATGATCTTCTCCTCTGACCATTCGCCCGACTTCGCGCCAATCGTTGCCATGCGTACCGTCGTTTCGACGAGCCCTTGACCGCTGCGCCCTGCCTCGTGAAGCTTCAAGCCTTTCTTGAGTGCGTCGCGAATGTATGCCGGGAGCCGAATCATTCGCCCAAGTTCTCGGCTCTCTTCCGACTCTTTCTTCGTCGCCCGTGGATGCCCCGCCGGTAACAAATCATTATCCGTGATATACTTCGCGCTCTTTGGCTTGCCGGCTTTCAGTAGGTGCAAGAAAGCATTGACGCGAGCCATTGCCCATTGCGCGCGAGTCATTCCGGGTCTATGGCTTGTACTAAATGCACCCGCGCCTCGACGATAAACGGATTTGAGCGCACCTAGATTTGTGCGCTTCGTGTTGTCGCCTTTGACTTCTTCGTTATGCGCCGTCGATTTGTTCCGCAAAGCCGTTTCGGTTGCCTCACTAATATCAATGCCGCCACGCTCGCCGCTCGCGCTGCCTTCTTTATTCTTGTCGCTGCCCTTGATTCGCTCGCTAGGCTTTGCCGGCGTACTTGCGTCGCCCTTTGCCATTTCTTCGGCTTCGTCCTCTTTGGGCTCGTCTTCTTCTGTGGCTGCGGGCTCCAATAGGTCGGCGGTTAGCTCGTGCTCTTCGAGCCATTCGCGGAACTTGTCGACGCTCCAAAGCTCGGCGTTTGCTCTTACGCTTTGAATCTCGCTCGAACCGTCCTCTTTGATTCCGTAAATGAAATCAATGCCGTCGGGTGCTCCGTTCTCGTGTACCCGTCGGAAGTCATCAAACTGCGTCGGCTCAAGTTGCCGCGCTGCGTGTTCTCGCTTGTACGGCATTATCCTTGTTCCTCCGCTTCGAGTCGGTCTTGGTCGACTAACCGGTTGACGAACTTATTAGGCTGCGCTTTCGACTTTCCGGGCTCGGCTGCCTCGCGTTGTCCTTGCGCCGTATTGAGACGCCCGCCAGCCTGTACCGCGATGCGGTCGACCTGCGTCGGCATTTCGTCGGAAGGTTCGGGAAGGTCGGAAGCCGCACGAACTGCCCGTTCATCCTCGGGACTAATGCTAACGATACCCTGTGTTACAAACTGCGCGAAGGCTTGGGCGTTAGTCTGCCACCATGGCGTCACAATTGCGCCACGCTCGAAACTGATTCGAGGGTATGCGCTACGGTCTAGCTTGCTAAAATTCGCGCGCATAAACCGGTCAACCGTTTGCTTGTTTAGCGAGTTACAGATCCATTGCATCGAATCAATCGTGGCGTTTTCAATGGTCTTTGATTGAGTCTCAACCATTGACCTACTGCCCCCGTCACCCTTTCTTCCTTGGGTAATAAAAGAGACGTAAAGACGCTCCGCCATGACTCGTTGATGGTGACTTGCGCTCTCTAGTAATGGTGCCGGGTTATACGTGTGTTGATTCGCCCTCGGCACAAACTCCCACCAATCCGGGTGCAACAAGTGACCGTTTTCGTCGCTGTGCAAGTTCGTAAGCTTGCCCGCCATGTCGGCGAGTTCTTCGACGAAATCTTGGCGCGTTGGTGGCGCACCGTCTAAGCCGTTCGCGTACTGGACGAAACGGTCTAGCAAAAGTTTGCCTTGCTGCGGCGGGTCGGCGTATTTGTTCGCCGCCAAATCTTCGAGCCTGTAACGTAATTGCTCCGAACGCCAATGCGGATAAACAGAGCGGAACACGCTTTGCCCGTCGTACCATCCAATGTCGGGGCGATTGACTAGCCAAAGCGTTTCTCGCAACGGCAAGATTCGACTTTTGACGTCGCCGGACGCATAGCCGTAGCGCTGCATAATACCCAAAAGTCGCTCGGTCCCCTGCTCGGTAATGTATGCGTCGTATGACTCTTGTCGCCGCCTATGTAAGCCGACATAGTAGAGCCCGTCGTTTTCGTCGTACTCATAAGACTCAGAAAGCGCGACGTGTCCATAAGTGCGGGCGCTCATTAGGTGACGGATTAAGTCGTCGGTCCCCATCTCGCCCATACGCCCGCCAGCGTCCTCGTACTTACCAAGACCGAACTGTCGTTCAAGCGCCTCTGAGGCTTCTTCACTGGTCTCGTCGTTACGCTTGACGACCAACTTGACGGCAGTGCAAAGCCCGGTTAGGTATTCTTCGGCAAGCGATAGAATCGGGCTCGTGCGCATCATGCGCCCTATCATAAGAGCGCGACGTCTTGGCGTACGAAACTCAACATTGTGCTCGTACTCGCTCGGAAGGTGCCCGCCGGTGATACGTGTGCCGCTGTACCCTGCCGGTCGGCTTGGTAACTCTTCGGGCAACTCTAAAAACTCGCGGGCGCGCTCTTGGGCTATCGTGTAAAGTGTGCTCATACGTACCTTAGTATACAACGTGCGCGCCGTGCATACAACGCGCCCTTTTGCATACATTGTACTCGATTGTATGGCTAACAAAAAAACAAAACCCGCGGGCGGTTAAACCTGCGGGCTTGCGCATGGATTGCAAGGTGAACGGTAAACACCCAGCAAGTATAGGCTACTAGAAACCAACCTCGTCAACAATGCTTTTTAATGCTCGAATGATTCGGTTTCGAGAGTCTGCCAACTCTTTCGCCGTCGCGAGCTTGTCTTGTAACTCTTTGATGCCTTCGACGCTTGCGCCGGTCTGCGATTCAAGCGCTTCGGCTTTCTTGGCTGCCTCGACCCACTGCGCCTTAGTCGTCGCGAGCTGAATTTGCAAACGCTCAATCTCTTTCTTTGCGTCGTCGTCTTGAGCAACGCCAGACATTAGGCTTTCGACCTTTGCGCCGCGAATGTCTGCGAGCTTTGAGCCTTTCGCCGGTTCGCCTGCCTCGATTGCGTCAATCTTCGCTAGGGTCGCTTGGCTTATTTTGATCATTACCGTCTGCTGTGTCAGCTCCGCCGGTGTCGTGTATTTCTTCGCTTTCGAGTAAGTCGGCATAGTCAATTCCTTTCTCTTTCAGTCTGTCCTCGAATTTCTTTAATAGGTGCATGGCTCGCGCCAATTGCTGCTCTCGTGTGTTCATCTTGACCGCGAGCGACTCGGCAACTTCGAGCGCATACGCAAGCCGGTTCATTATCGCGTTACCGCGTGAGACTGGTAGCGGGTAGGCGTTGCCGTCTTTGTCTCGCACCGAAGAAAGCCCTTTGACGAAGTTCGCCGGTAGTCTCAGCTTGACGTCGCGCCATGTATCAATCGGTTTATTCTTCGGCTTCTTGCGCTTCATTGCTTGCCCTTTCTTCGGCTACCTGGGCAAACGTGCGCCCGTCTTCGTGTGCTTTTAAAATAAAGAGGGAGCCGAGTGGTCGGAGTTGAACCGCCTTCTCAACGCTGGTCGCGTTGCGCATCGCCATCAATGCTTACTCGGCAAACTTTCCCCTTTATACATTCGCGCTCCCAATCGGTCAATCTCGGAAAATGGAAGAGTGTCACAAGCTAGTTTTCCACCGTTGACCGTCTTAATGTATCGAAGTTGATACCCTGTGAGAATTTCTGCGTTTGCCGCTTCGACATACTGTCTCCAACCGTATTTGCCGCCTGTTATATCAAAGAAAGACCTGCCCCCAAGCTCGGGTCTTGATTTTGTTCCATTGCTCTTTAAGGTCATACTGTGGATAACTTCCCCGCTCGGAAGCCTGCAAAGATCTGTATTTTTTTTGATATTTGTTAGCTTAAATCCAGTCGCCCGATAGATAGTGCCGTCTCCACATTGGCACCCGTCTGCGAACGAAACAACCGCTCGAAGTTCGGGATAGTTCTTTGCGAGGCTTTTTATACAAAAGGCTATCGCCCGTGATTCTGAGTTTTTCGGCAAAATATCCGAAAACGCCATTCTGTTTAATTCAATGATACTGTTCCACTTGCAGTCCTCGACAAGTCCCAATAGTTTCCTTTTGTCAAGCGGAGGACCAAACGCAAGAACGCCCCCTAGCTTGCCATACAAAAAAACACCGAAATAAATATTACTGTTCTTCACAGATTTTCCGCTGTAGTGAACTCTCTTTATGAACCCCCGCCCAACCTTAGATGGAATCAGCTTTATGAAAACATCTTTCGCACTAGCCATCCAACAAAAACCTTTCACATATCAATGTAAGTGCGTCCCCTTTCGCACTCTCTCCGCTCTCTTCAATTGCTCGGTCAACGATCTCGGCTTGAGAAGAGTTTAAAGCAAATGATCTTGTATAGAATTCTGGCTCGTCCGCCATCTCTGGAAACTCCGCGTCCCCGATTGAGTCAAGATCAAGTTTCGGCAACTCGTCGTCAAACCAAAATTCGCCAAGGTCCAATTCTTCACCGATTTTCTCTAGTGCTTCCATGTCCCAATCTAAGCCAACTTCGGCTACCCTATTGTCGGCAATCGCCAAGCCGCGCCCCTGCGGGCTGTCTAGGTCCAAGTCGGTACGCTTGACGATGACGACTTGCGACCCGTCGGTTTCAATCATCAAGGCATTGTCGAGCCCGATAGAACCCGCCGCCTCGATTGTTTTATTGCCTGCGATTATTCGCCCCGCCTTATCGACGAGCACCGAGCGCCCCGCGCCGTATTCGCGCAAAGACTTTTCGAGCATAGCAGACCCGCGCGGCGTTCCCTTGTTCGCGTTTATGTTGTCCGGCGTTAGCTCTGAAATCTTGACTTTCTTGGTTTTCATCTTGCCCCGTTGCGTCGTTTCTGGATTTGTGCCCATAATGCAACGAAATGCAACCCCGCGCAACTGGCTTTGAACAATGAAGAAAAAACAAAAACCTCACGCAACCAAAGAGCAAAGGTTGCAATGCTTCGAGCTGCTGTCCGAAGGCTACTCAATGCCGCAAATCGAAGAACAAACCGGAATCAACCGTGGCACGCTTTCACGTTGGCGACGCTCGCAAGATTTCGCGCTATACCATGCCGAGCGGACAACCGGCGCAAGCGCCCGCGAAATGAAAATGCAGATCAAGCGCGAAGAAAAGCCCGAAACCGCACCGACTTCGCCGACCGTCTCCGACCTTTCGGAAGTCGAAACCAAAGGCAAATTCTTGCAAGCTGTCGGCGTTGGCGGTCTAGCTTGGGCGCAAGATTATAGCGGCGCAAGCGACGAGGACGTCGCACGGTATATTCGCGACCTCGACGTAAGAAAGGCGCACGCAAAGCCGCGAATAATGGCGCTTACTCATATGCTAAAGCTTGCAACCGATGCGGAAGTACCGCACGCCGTAAGGGCGAAAGCCATCGTCGACTGGTGGCGACTTGCTGATAACAATCTCAACGGCGGGCAGCCCATGATTAACATCGACGCGCGCGGGTCCGACGCCGACGCCGCGCCGAAGGTCGCTGAATTTATCGTCGACAGTGTGCGCCAAGAACTTGCGAAAGCCGCCGACCTCGATTTAATGGCGGACATTGAGACCGATGATTGACGAGCTACTGCGAGAGTTCAAACCGAACCGTGGGCAAATGAAATTCATCGCCCTTTGGCTTTCGAAACGGTTTCCGATTGTGTCAATGTGTGGCGGTTGGGGCGTTGGTAAAACGCGCCTTGTGGCAATGCTCTGTCACCTGTCACACGAAGACGACCCTGGCATCAATGGGTTTTATGTTACCGACTCAATGGGTCGAGGCGCTAGAACTATCGCGACCGAAATGGCGGCGCTACTTGAGCCGCTCGGATGGACCTACCACCATGCTTACAAGGGACAACCCGCGCCGCACTGGAAGAGCCCGACGAAGAACGGAAAACAAACCATCGTTTGGGCGCTGTCTTGGAAACGACCAAGCGGCAAAAGCATGGCGGCGAACTCGCTAGAGGGCCCCGATTGCGGTTGGGGAATCCTCGACGAATCCCAAGTCGTTGAAAGTGAAGTCGGTTCGGCGATGCTTGGGCGCGTTCGCTCCGGTGCTCCGGGTCGCCTCTGTCTGCTCGGAAAGCCCACGTACGACCCTTGGTGGACCCGGTTCGCAGAAGAACGCGGCGGCGTTGGCTTTCTTTGCCCGTCCACCGTCAACCGTGAGAACCTGCCGAACTTTGATGATTGGGTCGCCACACTATCGCGGCGCGAAGTTCTCGAAAATATTTATTGCATACCGCAAGCACCGGCGGGCGCTGTCTTCGATATGTGGAGCCCTGAGCAATACCCGGCGGGTAACATTGCGCCGCCAGACTGGAAGCCGGAACCATGGATGAGAACCGCCGTCACTTTTGACTTCGGCGTGCGCTCACCTTCGGCGCTTGTCATTAGCCACGACCCGCGAATAGGCAAAAACGGCGCGGACGTTATTTGGTCGGAAGCGAACCCAGACCGCGCCAGCGTTTTCGAGCTTTGCAACATGCTGCGCAAAGGGTACTCGTCGTTTCATATCCCCGGAATTTATCCCGCGTATCGAGCGCATGAAATGCCAATCGGCGCGATACCTTGCCAAAGCGCATACGGCGACCGCGCCGGGCGTAACATGCGCGACGACGCCAACATGTCGAGCGCAATGTCGGACGTTCAACAGGTGCCCGCTGTCGGCGGTCTAGGGCTGCGCGTAGCGTTCACCGATGACCCGAGCCGCATCGACATTAGCGCCGGTATTCGCAAACTTTGGCGGCTCATGGAAACCAACGACGGCGAGCGCCGCCTTTTGTGCTCTCATCAGCTATGGAGCTACGGAACGCAAACGGGCGGTCGGTCTTTCGCCAAGTCGGTCACGAATTACAAATGGCAAACCGGAAGTCGCGACATACCGAAGAAAGACGGAACGCACGACCACGCCTGCGATGCTTTGCGTTATTGGGCGATTAACGCCCGTTGGGGCGGCTCCGAGGCTGTGCGCAATGCTGCCGCCGCCTTTCGAGACAAAGACACGCGAGAGCGCCGAATTTCGCGACCTGGCGATTTAAGATGATGCGGCTTTCGCCTCGTAATATCTTAGGCAATACGAAACCGGGAGACGCATAGGTCCGCACGGCGTCCCCGGCGGGTAACCTTTGCGCCATCCTTTTTTTATTGCTTCTGTCGGCTTCGTGCTCATTCAAGCGTTATACTATCCGAACCGCCTCGCGTCCACTGAAAGACCAAACTTTCGACCGGCATCGACTAACCGCCCGATTCTCTTCAATTGTGTAATCTTGCGCCTCAAACCATCGGCGAACCAAATCGAGCGAACCAGACGCGAAACGAACATATTTCAAGTGTGCCATTTTCAACCCTTTCCGAGGCATCGTCGCCCCTTACATAATAACACTTTGCACGCACTATTTACAAATCGGACCTTGGGCGAACTCGTCGAGTTGCTCGGTCGTCATCGCTTCAAGCTTTGCAATCGCCATCTGCATCAAGTCGGCTCGCCAGTCTGCGCACGGCGTACAATCGCCGTCGGCGCTTGTGTACTTGGTGCCGCACTCGCTGCATTTGTACGAGTATCCCTCGGTTCGCCATTTGTCGTAAGTACTCATCTTAGTGCCCTCAATAATGTGTGATAAACATCCATCAGCCCTGCCGCCTGAAAGCTGCTCGCCACTGAAAGAATCGCCGCGTTACGTGCCGCCTCCTCTGCCTCGTCTTCATCAAGCCCGTCATCGCTTGCGCCCATTTCAACCTCAGACAATAGATCCAAGATAGAAATCGTCACCTTGTCATCTGTCACCGTGTCCGCGTAAAGTGAAAGAGCTCTGTTTGCGTTTGCTAATGCGTTCATTTTGTTTTCTCCGTTCTTTGCGTTTTGTGTTGCGCTCTTCATGTCTTTATTTATACGCATGACGGCTTAATGATGCAAGTAGAAATGCACAAAAAAAGTACAATTAATGTCGATTCTTTGTAAGTGCTTGAATGCTAACGCTTTTTTCTGCGTCGCTTTTTCGGCTTTTTCTTTGGTTTTTGTTTTGCGGCTTTTGATTTCTTGCCCGTTAAGGCTCGTGGCAATTGTCAAAGATATATCGCCGCCAGGCATAAAGCTTTCGGTCTTCAAGATAGTGCGGGTCTAACTCGTGCGTATAGGCTTCGCGCTCGAAAGGGTTATTCCAATAAGCCGCCCGCCCGTCTCGATACTTTGCAAACATCAGCAACCAAAAAAGCCCATAAAGGAGCCACTGACCCACAAACAAAAGTTCAAGCTGTTGTCGGTAATGGATGGTTTCATGTTGCCACATTCGAGTCGTACAGATGCCACGGCACCAGACCCACGGTCCAAAGCTGACCGCATAGACTTCAATCGGCGCAAATTTCGAAAGCCAAACCGGCACCCGGCTATTCACAAACAAGATAGGATATTTCATACATGCCCCCACATTCGGCGACATTTTCTCACAGTGTGCGTTTAGTCGAAAGCGTAATATTTCGCCGGCAGCCCAAGACAAACGTCGAGCGCGCATTGTACAAACGTCGAATGCATGCCCGCCTTAATTTCTTCAAGTGTGTATTTCTTGTGACCTATGGAGCCCAATGCCTGAGAACCAAGTCGGCTGTAATTGTTCAAGAATCGGTCACGGTCCACACTATGAACGCCGACAAATCGCCCGCTTTCTTGATGCTGAAACATTCCACCAACGCATCGAGATTCATGAGCGCCTGGCGAAACCCAGCATTGACGCGATAGAAACGCCATCGACGAGCCGATTTCCGTGAAGCCCACGCAAAACGCGCCGACGGTTTCCGGCAACTTTTCAAGCGTTGCCAAAACTTTTCGATGGTAGGGAACGCAACGCGCCGATTTCATATCAAACCAAAAGCTTTCGTTGTCATCATGCGCCCAAAAGTCGGGCGCTGTTGGCTTCTTCTTGTAATCTTCATCGAAAGCGATTTTGTCGTACTCTCTAGCGATGCTTTGATGACCGCACCTGACCAAGTAATTTCTCAAAACGATTTCGAGAACAGCGCCGCGCACTTGCTTTTCGAGCCCGCTGTTTTTTTCGTCAATGCTGCCGACGTTGCCGCCGGTCTTGGTAAACTCGCGAGCGTAGCCGAGCGCGTAGGCCGTCGACCATTCTTCGAGGGTTATTTGGTGCACGCGGTCACATGCTGAGAAAATGGCGTCTTTATCGCTTCGAAATAATGGTGAGATTTCACCTTCGGACGTGTAGGCAACGATTAGCATCTTATTCCCTCCGTTAGGAGGCTATCATCGGCGACGCGGGCGCGTTTTGCAATGCCTAATCCGTTGTCTTGATTCTGAGCGTCTCGAAGTCTTCGCCCTGTTTTTGATACTTTGCCCAAACGTCGGGCGCTTCATCCTTAAGCCGCCTCTGGTCGAGGCTCACGCGCCCCTTCTGTCTGGCTAGTGTCACGCTATAGCCGCCGCCGATTGCGCGCCTGTGATTGCCAAGAGCTGCCCGCAATTGGTTTTCGAAATGCTGTTTGTTTGCCTTCGCTTCGGCTTCCTTCTGCTTTGCGTCATCACGCGCTGCAATCAACCGCACAATCTCGTCGGTCGCCACCATCTCGCCGTCGCGCTCGGCATAGTATCGAGACAAGCCAACACGACAAGCGTCGGAGCCATCGGCGGGCGGCGGCGTCTCGTTCAATACGTGACGCTCGAACCAGTCGCGCAAAACGGGGATAACTTCGGTCGCGTAAAGCGGGTCTCTCGGTATCTCATGAATAACCAAATCGGCTGCGCCACGATTCAACGCAAACGCTACGTCGTCGGCAGTGTCGAGCATTCGAAAGGTTTCGTTGGTCGTCTTGAGCCCTGCCAATATGCCGCGCTCTAAACCAAACGCCCACAAGTAATGCTGCACTTGTAGCCGATAGTGCTCGGGCAACGGGTCGAGCTTTCCGTAGGTGCCGGCGGTCTTAATCTCGATGAGCGCCGCCAATTTGCCGTCGACGTAGCCGAGACGGTCGGCGGTCGCGCTAAACGTGTCGTCGATGATTATCGTACCCTCTAACGGCTCGACAAGCGTCATCGCGAGCCGGTCGCCGAGCACTTGGGCTATCGGGTCTTCAAGTCGCGTACCGCGCGCCATCGCCTCATTTTCAGGGATTGTCGTATTCATCACGATTCGTTGCCATGCGTCCCACGGTCCCGCCCACGGATTGACGCCAAGAATTGCCGAAACCGCCGTGCCTCCGATTGTTCTCGTTTGCTTATATGCCATTTGTTCTCCGTTGAAATGCCGCCCTTTCGGGCGGCGGTTATTGATTATAGAGAGCCATGAATCCAGTGCTGCATAAGAGGGCTACGGGTATCCCAGCCCATTGCAACGGCCACCATGCGCCGTTCCGTTACCGTAAGATGCTCAACACATACCGATTCCTCGCCGCCCTTTACTCGAAGGTAAACGTCAAGTGCCGCGTCGCTCATGTTTGTAATGTCAATCAAGTTATTCATCTTGTTTTCTCCGCTTGTTGTTTCCCTTACCTGTTTCTATATATATCCGCATCGCGTATTAATGTCAATAGGAAAACGCACTTTTTTGAAACAACTATCAGCGGGCGAAATTCTTAGACTGAAACGGGCGCGCAAACCCGCATGAATAAAGGCTAACAGCCGCCGCAAGTCTTCAAAAACAAATCATCGAATTTCTGGCGAATCTTCAAAACGCTGCGCATGTAACGGCGCGAAGTCTTGCCCGTGAGCGTGCACGGCTTGCCGCTGAAGTATGCACACAAGCCGCCCTCGATGCCGTGGCGCTCGGTATAGTATCGAAGCGCTCGAATGCCCGCCTCGATATGGTCACACGGTTTAGACTTGCACCAAAAGCGCGGCATGACCTGCAACGGACCGACAGCGCCCGCCTTTGATACTGCCGAGCGTGTAAACGCCGACTCACGCCAAGATACGGCAACCGCTAGCACCGGGTCAACGCCCTGCGCCTCGGCTTCCTTGGCTACGTCTTCGCAAACCTTGGCGCGTGCACTGTGCGCCGTGTGCGCTTCGCTATGGGCAATGGTTGCGCAGAAAAGGGCGATACATAGCGGCGTCGTCATCGGTCAAGCTCCTGCCATACGACAACTGCCGCCAGTATCAAAACACCCGTCGTAGCCACGAGAATCGCGCCCGCTTGCAATGTCGCCGGGTCTGCACGGTTTAAAATGTTCTCAATCGTCGTTCGCATTTGTGTCCCCTGCAACCGGTCTTTGAAACGAGCGCGGTATTTTTAGCGCATCTCGTAACGCCAAACGATGTCC
>VMHT01121905.1_pt1 | contig 14329 bp, 13 predicted proteins | sample 4693611 | NCBI WGS metagenome assembly VMHT01 (sample SAMN12280063, study PRJNA550983) | marine metagenome | isolation source: seawater sampled from same location over 5 years 0.02-0.2 micron viral filtrate | place: USA: collected off the coast of southern California halfway between the port... ... | reverse complement strand
TATCCTATAATTGTTCAACAATATTTATCTGATAGAAGAAACAAAGAAGGTGTTTCAAAAATATTTGTTCGTTCGGAAACAAATGGAAAACTAATTTCTTTAGCAAATCTAGTTAATTTTAAAGAAGAAGGTTCAGCAAAAGAACTTGCAAGATACAATAGACAACGAGCAGTAACAATATCTGCAAATATTAATGAAGGATATACTTTGACTGAAGCTATAAAAGTTTTTGAAGAAGTAATGGCTAATTTAGCCCCAGAAAATCAAATTACTTGGAAAGGAAAATCTGAAGAGATCAAAGAAACAAGTAATGAATTATTTATAATTTTTACACTGGCTTTACTAACTGCATATTTGGTAATGGCCGCAACCTTTAATTCCTTTATTCATCCATTCATAATTGTTTTAACCGTGCCTTTAGCTATTTTTGGTGGATTAGTATTTATTTTATTTCTCAATAGTTCTGTAAATATTTTTTCTCAAATTGCTTTAGTCATACTGATAGGTATTTCTACAAAAAATAGCATTTTGATTGTTGATTATGCAAATCAAATAAGAACTACTGGAAAGAATATAGAGTTGGCTGTTAAAGAAGCATGTGCAGTTAGATTTAGACCTATAATTATGACTTCACTTAGTACTATGATCGCGATGCTTCCTTTGGTTGTAGGCAATATTGGTCCTGGAGCTGGAGAGGGATCAAGATTGGCTGTGGGTTCAACTATTTTAGGTGGAATGATTATTTCAACTTTTTTTACATTATATGTTACTCCATCAATGTATTTAGCATTAGCAAAAAATACCAAAAGAATAGATGTGGTAGATTTAGAACTAAAAAAAGAACTAACTAAAAAATAATATATTTATTTTTATTCAGTGAGTCCCTGCATTTAAATAATTGTTTTTTATAAATATTAGATTGTTTTTCTACTTTTTTTGCCAGCCCAATCACTTTTTTATTTTTTTTATAATATTTAAAATTTCCCCAGCCTTCATGATAAGCAAGATATTGTTTAAAAGCATCTTTTTTAGAAATCTTTAAAATACTTTCTGTTTTATTTGTATACCAACCAATAAAGTCAACACTATCTTTAAATCTTGCTCTTGTAGCTAATTTATTTCCTGTCTCATTTTTATATTGTTCCCATGTGCCTTTAACTGCTTGAGAATAACCAAATGATGATGATGGTCTTTTAAACGGTATAACTTTAAAAATTTTTTGCCTTGCTGGCTTAGCCAACCAATCAAAATCAGACTCCATTTTAATTATTGCTAATTGAATATAAATAGGAGTGCCCCATTTTTGTTCAACTTTTTTTGTGTGTTTGTACCATAAATATTTTTCATTAAATATTGAACAACTATTTGATGTGTTAGTTGGAATTGATGAACACCCAATTATTAAAAAAAAAAATAAAATAAATAATTTATTTTTTAAATAACTCATGTTTCTTTATAAGATTCCTCACAAAAATTACAATAATGACTCCAAATAAATTTCCAAATAAGTCCTGCCATTGAAAACTTCTTTCTGGAATAAATAGATGAAAAATCTCTAAAATAATTGAGAGTAATATTAAATAAAGAATAAGTTTTTTAACTTGATCTGATTTTATGAATGTTAAAAAACCGACAATTGATAGCATCACGAACACATAAAAGTGATTCGATGATATAATAAAATCAGATGTGATTTGAGGTTGTATATTTTTATCTCCATAAAATATCAGTCCAGGTAGACTACCTGGAAAAAGATATACAAAGATCAAACAAAAATTCAAAAAATAAAATATAATTTTTAAATTAGAAAAAAATTTTATCATGAAATTATATAGTTTTATTTATAAATATATTTATAAAATAACAATATGAGTTTTTTAATATTAGTTAGACACGGACAAAGCACTTGGAATCTGGAGAAAAAATTCACTGGCTGGGTTGATGTTGATCTTACTGAAAAAGGTAAATCTGAGGCTGAAAAAGCTGGTTTATTAATTAAAAGTGAAAATATCAAAATAGATTCATATTTTTCATCATTCCAACTAAGAGCAATTCATACACTTGAAATTATTCAAAAAGTTTTAAACCAAAAAGAGGATTTCATAAAAGCTTGGCAACTCAATGAGAGACATTATGGAGCTCTCACAGGATTAAATAAAATTGAAATGACAAAAAAAATTGGTGAAAATAAGGTTCATGAATTTCGCCGATCTTGGGATGTAAAACCTGAACCTCTAAAAAAGGAGAGTCCGTACCACCCCTTAAACATAGATACTTATAAAAATATACCAAGAGAATTGATACCTAGCTCGGAGTCTTTAAAGGATACCTCAGAAAGAGTTATAAAATTCTTTGATGAAAAAATTAGGGAAAAATTGAAAAAAAAAAATATTTTAATCTCAGCTCATGGAAATTCTATTAGGGCATTATGTAAAAATCTCTTTGGATTAGATAATAATCAAATCTCAGAATTAGAAATACCTACCGGTAACCCTTTGAAGATTGAAATGGATATAGATTTGAAAATAATAAGTTGCAGATATCTTGATAAGGAAAGATCTAAAAATCTTGTAATTTTTTAAAAATATTTAAATTTGTTATGTGATAAAATTTATTTATACTCTCAAATCCATTCAATTCTTTTTTTTTCAATAATTCATCCCAAATTTCTAATATGGGAAAATTTCTAATATCATAATCCTTAAACAAGCTTTTACTTAAAATTTGACAACCAATATAAATAAAATCATTTTTTTTTTCTTTTTCTAAAAGGTTATTTTTTAACATAAAATCACCTTTTAGATTATGATCAAAACTTAACTTTTTATTTACAACTAAAAGAATATTATTTAACTTTTTTGAAAAATATAAATCATTTATTTTTTTTATTTCAATTATGTAATCTTCACTCCATAAAGTATCTGGATTAAAAATCATAAAATCTTTTTCATTAGAATTGCTGATTAAATTTAAAATTCCACCACCTGTATTCAAAATTTGTTCACCATCTTTTATTATCTTAATATCTATTGGAAAATTTTTTTCTTTAATAAATGCAGAAATTTGATCATCTAAATAAAAAGTATTTATAAGTACCTTTTTAAAATCAAACTTTAAAATCATATTAATACAATGTTCTAACATTGCTAAATTTTTTAATTTAAGAAGTGGCTTAGGTGTTTTAAGTGTTAAGGGATTTAATCTCTTACCAAGCCCTCCACATAAAATCAAAGCTGTTTCAATTTTCATAACATTTTTCTTTTAAAATTTTTCATTAATAATTCTCTTAAATCATTAAATATATAGTTTTCATTAATACGTGTATCAATTAATTTCCAAGTGTATGGAATCAATCTTAAATATTTTTTTTTTCTGTCTCTGATCGCTAAACGTGTAAAAATACCAATAATTTTTAAATTTCTTAAAATTGATAATATTTGAAAATCATTTTTTATTTTATATTTTTCTGAACTCTGCTGTTTTTTTAAATAAAAATTATAAATCTTTTCTTTTAATGAATGAGAAGTTTTTAATCTAACATCATCTATCAATGATGCCAGGTCATAAGCTTTATTTCCTATCAGAGCATCCTGACTATCTAATACACCAATATGACTTTTAACTTGCATCAAATTAGAAACATGAAAATCTCTATGCACAAAAACGTTATTCTTTAATTTTAATTTAAGAGTTAATTGTTTTGTTATTTTCTTAAAATCCTTTGTAAATTTATTTCTTTGAGATTTTGGTAAATTTATTTTGGCGTACCAATCGCAAAATAAATTAGCCTCTTTAATCAATATTTCCTTGTTGTATTTAGGAATTTTATAGATCTTATTTCTAAAATTTTTGATTTTTTTGTGTTTAATTGATTGGATCTTTATCAACAAATTAATTATTTTTTTAAAATAAATTAGTTTATCAATTCCCCTTTTTTTTAATATTTGAGAAATTGTTTTGTTACCAAAATCTTGAATTTCAATGTAATGATTTTTGTAATTCTCTTTGTATAAAAATGGTGCTAAAATTTTATTTCTATTCAACACCTTATTTATAGCATCATATATAATCAAATTTTTAAACTTCTCTTTTTTAGCAAAAACAATTATTGAGGAAAAATTTTTATTTTTTTTTCTATAAAATTTCCTAAATGATGCATCTCCTTTTATCTTTTTTAAATTTTTCATCTAAAAAATTTGGAATCTAATCCTTTAATTTTGACAGATCTCATTTGATGGTCATTCTCATAATTAAAAATTAATTCTATTAATTTTTTTGGTTTTTTTTCAATTAATTGTGGCCATTCAATTAACGTAATTATATTTAGATTATCTTCAAAAATATCTAGATTTTTTGTCTCTTCTTTAGTTTTTAATCTAAATAAATCATAATGATTAATATGAAATGAATTCAAATCATATTGATTCAATATATTAAATGTCGGGCTAGTCACTTCTGTTATTTGTAAGTTATTTTTCCTTTGAAATGCATTAATAAGATATCTTATAAATGTAGTTTTACCTACTCCCATTTCGCCATATAAATATATTATATCACCACCTTTAAGTTTTTTTAAAAACTTTTCCGCTAATTCTTTAGTTTTGTTTTCTGAGGATAAATTTATTTTATCACTGCTAATAGCGATAGGCATTAGGTTTATATGGACCATCTACACCAACACTAATATAGTCGGCTTGTTCTTTGGATAGTTTTGTGAGTTTAGCACCAACTTTCTTAAGGTGTAAGGTTGCTACTTTTTCGTCTAGATGTTTTGGTAAAACATAAACTTTATTCTCATAATTTTTATGATTATTCCAAAGTTCTATTTGTGCAATAACTTGATTTGTAAATGAAGCACTCATTACAAAACTAGGGTGTCCTGTAGCACAACCTAGATTTACTAACCTTCCCTCTGCTAAAAGAATTATTCTTTTTTTACTAGGCAGTTCTATTTCATGAACTTGTGGTTTAACTTCAGTCCATTTGTAGTTTTTTAAAGCTTCGACTTGAATTTCATTATCAAAATGACCAATATTACATAATATAGCTCTATCTTTCATATCTCTCATATGATCTGCTGTCACTATATCCTTATTTCCTGTGGCTGTTACGACTATATCAGCTTTACTTATAGCCTCATCCATTAAAACAACTTCATAACCTTCCATTGCTGCTTGTAATGCACATATTGGATCAGCTTCGGTCACCATTACTCTTGCACCACTTTGTCTTAATGATGCAGCACTTCCTTTTCCAACATCTCCAAATCCAGCTACAATAGCAATTTTACCTGACATCATAACATCAGTGGCCCTTCTTATTCCATCAACTAAACTTTCTCTACATCCGTATAGATTATCAAATTTTGATTTAGTCACAGAGTCATTTACATTTATTGCTGGTACTAAAAGTGAATTATCTTTTTCCATTTTATTAAGCGCTTTTATTCCAGTAGTTGTTTCTTCTGAAACACCTTTCACATCTTTGAGTAAATCTTTATATTCGTTGTGCATTATCGCTGTTAGATCCCCACCATCATCAAGAAGCATATTTGGCTTCCAATCTTTTTTTGCTACAATTGTTTGTTTTATACACCAAAGATATTCTTCTTCTGTTTCACCTTTCCAAGCATAAACTGGTATGCCTGCTTTAGCAATTGCTGCCGCAGCATGATCTTGAGTTGAAAAAATATTACAAGAAGACCATCTAACCTCTGCACCTAAATCTACTAATGTTTCAATTAGTACAGCTGTTTGTATTGTCATGTGTAAACAACCAATGATTTTTGCGCCTTTTAAGGGTGATTTACGAGCATACTCTTCTCTTAATGCCATCAATCCTGGCATCTCACTTTCAGCAATTGAAATTTCCTTTCGTCCAAATTCAGCTTGAGATATATCTTTTACCTTGAAATCATCCATGTGGGGTCTTCTAACAATAAAGGATTAATTAATCAATAGAACACTTTATACTTTAGGGAATATAATTTCCATACTTGCACCATTTTGATCCATTCTATTAGATGCTTTTATTGTTGCATTATGCAAATCAACTAAATTTTTAACAATGTTTAAACCTAATCCAGAGTGTTGGCCAAATTTATCTGGTCGATTACTATAAAATCTATTAAAAATTTTATTGGTATCCTTTTCCTTAAAACCCTGACCTTGATCTAATACACTAATTGCAACATTGTTATCTGATAATTTTGAAACTTGAACTTTTACATTGCCTTCATCTTTACTAAAAGATATTGCATTATCTAAAAGATTAGCAATTATTTGTTCAATTCTATTTTCAATACCATTAATATAATATCTACCTTTGCCATCATTTTCATAGGAAATAGAAATTCCTCTTTTTAATTTGTATATATTATTAAAGTCATCAACTACTGATTTTATTATAGGTTCTATATCTATCTTTTTTATCTTTTCTTTACTAAGCGCAACCTCGTCTTTCAACATTTGAGAATAATCTGTGATTAATCTTTCAATTCTTTGAACATCATGGCTTAGGATATCAATTAATTTAACTCTTTGATTTTTATCATTTGTATCATGTAAGATTTCAGATGCACTTTTAAGAGATGCCAAAGGATTTCTTATCTCATGAACCAAATCTGTTGAAAAATTTTCTGCATGTGAAATTCTTTTTTGTAATTCCAAAGTCATGTCATCCAAAGAATTTGATAGCAACCCTAATTCATCATTTCTTAATTTCAATCTATCAATATTTGTTGTTTTAAGTTTTTTATCTTTAATTGTTTTAGTATAACTCACTAAATTCTTTATTGGTTTAAGAAAATATCTATTTAAAACAAATGAGAAAATTAATATAACGATTCCAACTGCTATAGCCGTTCGAATTATAAAAGTTTTTCTCTCTTCGATAGCAGCTTTTATATCATTAGCGTTTTCTGTGATGGCTAAATACCCTATATTTTTTCCATTTTTCATCACATTTTTAATCGTTGTTAACTTAAATTTATTAAATTCATCTTGAGTGAAAGTAAAAGGTATTCCAAATTTTTTTGACCCTGCATAATTAAATAAAATATCATTTAAAGACACTGAATTTTCATTTCCAATATCGATATTTTTTTTTTCTGTAATTTCTTTTGTTTTCTTTTCATTTAAAATTTCTAGTTCAATAGTATCTAATCTTGTGGTAAAAGATCTTGGATCAAGATCAAGAGTATCAGTATCCCCAACTAAATCTAATTTATTGTCAAAAAAAATTACCCTATCAAGATTTTGAAAAAGGAATCTAGTTGAAAATAAAAATTTTCTAATGTCTTCTTCAACAAATTTTACATCTAATCTTATCAAATTATCAATTGTATTATTTATTACTTCTATATGATTAGATGATTTTTTTTTAATTAAATTTGGCTGGACATTTTTTAAATAAATAAAAGTAAATAAACTAATAATTGTAAAAAAAATTAAATTTATAAATAAAAATTTTTTTAATATTGATAAATTTTTAAGAAGATTGCTAAACATTAACTGACATTCCACCTATATCCACTTCCATATCTAGTTTCTATAGCTGAAAATTCTGGATCAACCTTTTTAAATTTTTTTCTAATCCTCTTTACATGACTATCAATAGTACGGTCTTCTATATCAGTATCTTCCCTGTAAGCAATGTCCATCAATTGTGCTCTCTCTTTGATAATTCCAGGTCTCTTAGCTAATTCTTTGACTAATAAAAACTCAGTAGTTGTAAGTTTATCTGGTAATTGTTTGCCGTCCCATTCGCATTCTAATTGGGAAGGGTCTAATTTTAATTTTCCATGTGAAATTATACTTTTATTCTCCTCAATAATTTCTTTTGAATCTTTTTTCCGCAATTGAACTCTAATTCTTTCTATCAATACTTTTATTGAGAAGCCTCCAGATTTTTTAACAAAATCGTCTGCACCTAATTTTAGTCCAAGCAACTCATCAATTTCATCATCTTTCGAAGTTAAAAATATTACTGGCAAAGATGTTTTTTTTCTTAATTTTTTTAGTAATTCCTCTCCATCCATTTTTGGCATTTTAATATCTACAATAGCCAAATCAGGAGGCGTTCTGGTCAAACCAATAAGGGCACTTTCGCCGTCGATATAAGTTTGAACCTTAAATCCCTCTTTTTCTAAAGCTATACTAAGACTCGTCAAAATATTTCTATCATCATCAACAAGAGCAATTGTTTGTTTGTTCATATTTGACTATAAAAATACTAAATTGTTCTAATTTGGGCAATTAAATTAAAACTAATGGAGTGTGCCCCAGTTCTCGCCAATATTCAAATCTACTGTTAAAGGTATCGTAAAAGAATGTTGATCACTTTTAGCCACACTAGACATTTCTTCAATTATTATCTTACTGATTCTATTTGCATCTTCCTTGGAAGTCTCAAAAATTAATTCATCATGTATCTGAAGCAACATCTTAACATTTTGTTTTTTTTGATCATTTAAACGTTTGTTTAATCTGATCATAGCTAGCCTCATAATCTCAGCTGCGGAGCCTTGTATTGGTGCATTAATTGCTGCTCGCTCTTGAAAGTTTCTAATATTAAAATTTTTGTCGTTTATATTAATAAAATGTGATCTTCTTCCAAAAATGTTATTCACATAGCCACTTTTTCTACAAAATTTTATTGTTTGATCCATATAAACTTTTATCTCTGGAAATTTCGCAAAATATGCTTTTAAAAATTCCTCAGCTTCATAATTTGAGACATTAATTTGTTTAGCTAATCCATACTGTGAAATGCCATAAATAATCCCAAAGTTTATTGCTTTAGCTTTTCTTCTCTGATCTTGATTTACTTTTTTAATATCAGTATTGAAAATTTGACTAGCAGTAAGCGAGTGGATGTCCTCATTATTTTTAAAAGCTTTTTTTAACTCTTTTACATCCGCCAAATCTGCTAAAATTCTCATTTCAATTTGATTATAATCAGCTGAAATTAAAACATGATCCTTTTCAGCTATAAAAGCTTTTCTTATATCCTTACCATCCTCTGATTTTATTGGAATATTTTGCAAATTAGGATCGCTAGATGCTAATCTTCCAGTGGTTGTTGCCGCAAGTAAAAAAGAAGTATGAACTCTTTTTGTGTTAGGATTTATATGTTCTGGTAAGGAATCAGAATAAGTATTCTTTAATTTAGAAACTTGTCTCCAATCCAGGATCAATTGAGGAAATTTATGGCCTTTAAATGACAAATCCTCTAAAACCGAAGCGCTAGTTGCAAAACTACCTTTCTTGGTTTTTTTTAGATCAGCTATTTTTAATTCATTATATAACACTTCCCCAAGTTGCTTAGGGGACGCAATATTAAATTCTTTTTTTGAAATCTTAAAAACCTCTTTTTGTATTTTTTCAATTTTTTTTTCAAATTTAGCTGATAGAACTTTTAAAAATTGGTTATCAATTTTGATACCTTCAATTTCCATACTAGCTAAAATTTTTATCAACGGTTTTTCAAATACTTCATAAATATTTATTAGTTTTTCTTCTTTCAAGCTTTTATAAAATTTTTTATATAATCTAAATGTTATGTCCGCATCTTCTGCTGCATAATCTTTTGCTTTTTCAATTTCAACTTCACTAAAATTTATTTCTTTTTTTCCAGTTCCAACTAAATCTTTATAACTAATAGTCTTATGATTAAGGTGAATTTCAGAAAGAGTGTCCATGTTATGTCTATTTTTTCCTGCATCTAATACATATGACATAAGCATGGTATCTTCCATTGATGATAAGTTAATTCCATGTTTAAATAATACTATATAATCAAATTTAATATTTTGACCTATTTTTTTAATACTTGGATCTTCCAACATAGGTTTTAATTTTTTTATAACTATAGATTTGTCTAAGGATTTTTCTGAGTCATGCCCTATAGGTATATAACATGCCTTGCCAAGCTTAGAGCTTAAAGATACGCCTATAAGTTTTGCTTGATGAGGATCAAGTGAACTTGTCTCTGTATCAATAGCAACTTCCCCTGTTTGTTCCGCTTCTTTAACCCACTCATCTATTTCTTTTAAATTCGATATCAAACAATATTCTTTTTTATTAATTTTTTTTTGATTTTCCTCAGATTTATTTGCTTTTTTTATGCTACTCAAACTTGGTTCGCCATATGTAGATATTGCAGAACTCAACAATCTATTAAACTCCATTTCCCTGAGGAATTTATACAGCTTGTCTTTATCAATTTCTTTCAATTGAAATTCATCTAATTCTATATTGACTGGTACATCATTTTTTAAAGTTACAAGTTTTTTACTAATTAAAGCTTTATCTTTGTTTTCAATTAGTGTTTCTCTTCTCTTATTTTGTTTAATTTCATGTGCAGATTTAAGAAGTGTTTCAAGGTCACCATATTTATTTATTAGTTCAGCAGCTGTTTTTACTCCTATTCCTGGAACACCAGGAACATTATCACTGCTATCACCTGCTAAAGACTGTACATCAATTACTTTGCTTGAATTAACACCAAATTTTTTTTGAACATCTTCTTCAGAAATAAATTTATTTTTCATAGGATCAAAAATTCGCACGTTTTTTTTATATAATTGCATTAAATCTTTATCTGAAGATACAATTGTTACTTTTGCTCCACCTTTCAGTATTTTTTCAGTGTAAGTAGCTATTAAATCATCTGCCTCATAATTTATTAATTCTACAGAAGGTAAATTAAATGCTAATACAGATTTTCTTATGTATTCAAACTGGGGAGCTAGATCATCTGGTGCTTCTGATCGATTTGCTTTGTAATCACTATAAATTTCATTTCTAAATGTCTTTCTGGCAGAGTCAAAAATAACTGCAAAATGAGTTGGTTTTTGAAGATTGGCATTTGATTTAGAGTCCTCAAGAAGTTTAAACAACATGCTGCAAAAACCACTTACAGCACCGGTTGGTAGTCCATCACTTTTTCGTGTTAAAGGTGGTAGAGCATAATAAGCTCTAAATATATATCCTGACCCATCAATTAGATAAAAATGATCATTTTTTTGAATTTTAGCCATTATAAATTAATATAGATTATCAGTAAAAATAAGAGTATTATTTTTTATGGAACTAATAAAGCAAAATACTCATTCACAAATAATTAAATCATTACTTGTAATCTTTGTAAGTTCTATAATTCTTGCTATTTCAGCCAAAATTAAAATACCATTTTATCCAGTACCAATGACGATGCAAACATTTGTTGTTTTGTTTCTAGGTATAAGTTTTGGATACAAAATAGCTTTGAGTGCTGTAATTTTATATTTAGTTGAAGGAATTTTAGGTTTACCTGTTTTTTCAAATTCTCCAGAACGAGGAGTGGGTTTAGCTTATTTTATTGGTCCAACAATGGGTTATTTAATTGGCTTCCTCTCTGCTTCTTTTTTAGCTTCTTTAATAAAACTAGAAGACAATTATTTCATAATTTTCTTTAAGCTTCTTTTATCTGTATCAACCATTTACTTTTTAGGAATTTTATGGCTAGGAAATATGATTGGATGGGATAAACCAATTATTGAGCTAGGAGTGATGCCTTTTTTGTTAGCTGAATTTTTTAAAATTTCTATATTAACTATTTTAACTAAAAAGATTTTAAAATTAAGAAAATTTATTTAGGAGATCTTTTGGAGAGAATTCTTTGAAGGGTTCTCCTATGCATTTTTAGTCTCCTCGCTGTTTCTGAGACATTTCTATTGCATAGCTCAAACACCCTATGAATATGTTCCCATTTAACCCTGTCAGCAGACATTGGGTTTTCTGGAGGAACTGCTTTTTTTGCTGGATCTGCTAATAATGCCTTTTCAACATCTTCTGCATCTGCTGGTTTTGCCAAATAATCAATAGCGCCCTCTTTTATTGCAGCTACTGCTGTAGGGATATTACCGTAACCAGTAAGCATTATAATTCTACTAAAGGAATTTGATAATTGAATTTGTTTTACAACCTCTAAACCATTGCCATCAGCTAATCTTAAATCAACTACCGCAAAGCCAGGTTTCTTAATTTTTACTGAATCAATACCTTTTTGTACACTCTCTGCTTGAATGACCTCAAATCCCTTTTTTTCCATAGCTCTTGCGAGCCTTTCTCTAAATGGATTATCATCATCCACTAGTAATAAGGATTTATTGTCAAAATCAGCTAAATTTTGCAATGTTGCTTCATTTTTCATAGCTTTAATATGGGCATTTTTTTCCACATTTCAACCATACATTATTTACTTTACATTGAATAACTATTGAATTAATTGCTGCAATTACTAAAGTTTTTTTAAATTTAAAAAGACTTTTTTTTGTTAAATTTTTTTGGGGGGCATTTAAAATGCAAAAATTTAAATCAGTTGAAGATTTAGTTAACCAACTGAGACCTGATAAGCCAGTTTATTGTATCAGAAAGAAATCAATTCTTTCTGCTTCAAAATTTTTTCAAAAAAAATTTCCAGGTGAAATTTTATATGCAGTGAAAACCAATCCACATACAGAAGTTATAAAAACTCTTATTAAAAGTGGTATTAATCAATTTGATGTAGCATCAATAGAAGAAATAAAAGCTGTTAAAAAATTCAGTCAAACAGCCAAATCTTCATATATGCATACTGTCAAAAGTAGAGAAAGTATCAGTGAGGCTTATTTTAAATACGGTATAAAAACTTTTGCTTTAGACACAAAAGATGAACTTATTAAGATTATCGAGAGCACAAGCAACGCAAAAGATTTAGAGCTATTTGTAAGAGTGGCTGTTTCTAATGAACATGCAGAAATAGATTTATCGAAAAAATTTGGAGCTTTAAATTCTGAGGCTGCAGGACTTTTAAGACTTGTGAAACAACATTCAAATAAAATTGGTTTAAGTTTTCACGTAGGATCTCAATGTATGCATCCTATCTCATATGCAAAAGGTATTACTGAAATAGGGAATATAATTAAGAAAACAAAAATTGTTCCAGATTATATTAACGTTGGTGGTGGATTTCCAACAATATACCCTGATCTTATTCCCCAATCACTAGATAACTATTTTGATGAAATTAAGAAAAATTTAGAAAATTTAAAAATAGATAATTTACCAAAAATTATTTGTGAACCTGGAAGAGCACTAGTTGCTGAGAGTGGATCAACTATTGTAAGAGTAAGTTTAAGAAAAAAACAAAAACTTTATATTAATGATGGAACCTACGGAACACTATTTGATGCAGGAACTCCTAATATAGTTTTTCCATCTAAGATGATAAAAGAAAGTTCAAATAAGATTATTTCAAAAAAACTAACTGCATTTGATTTTTATGGCCCAACTTGTGATAGTATGGATTACATGAAGGGCCCCTTTCTCCTTCCAAACAATATTAAAGAAAATGATTATATTGAACTAGGTCAATTAGGATCTTATGGTTTAACATTCAGAACACAATTTAATGGTTTTTATTCTGATGAAATTTATGAAGTTGAAGATAGCCCAATAATGAGCCTTTATGATAAAGATGCTAACAAGGCTACTTTGGTAGCTTAATGACAGATAATAAGAATTTAGGTCATAACAGCAAAAAAGATTTTCTAAAAAAACCTGTAGAACATATCGATATAACTTCCTTTGATTCCCGGAAAATTATTTCATCCATGGAAAAAATGTCTTTTGTCTCAAGAGAAACTGCCAACGCTGCAAATATTTATAATGAAATGTTGAAAGATAAAGAGTGTACAATTTTTTTGACTTTAGCTGGCTCAACTTCTGCAGCAGGATGTATGAATATTTATAAAGACCTTGTTAAATACAATATGGTAGATGCGATTGTAGCTACTGGAGCATCTATTATTGACATGGATTTTTTTGAAGCCTTAGGTTTTAAACATTATCAAGGATCTCAATTTCAAGATGATACTGAGCTAAGAAAAAATTATATAGATAGAATTTATGATACATATATTGATGAAGATGAGTTACAAGTTTGTGACAAAAAAATTTGTGAAATAGCTGACACCTTAGAACCGAGAAGCTATACATCTAGAGAATTTATACAAGAAATGGGTAAATATTTGAAAAAAAATTCAGTAAAAAAAGACTCACTAATTGAAACAGCATATGACAATAATGTTCCAATTTTTTGTCCGGCTTTCACAGACTCAAGTGCTGGCTTTGGACTGGTAATTCATCAAGAAAAAAATCCAAAAAAACATATGACGATAGATTCTATCAGAGAATTTAGAGAATTAACTGAAATTAAAATACAATCTAAAGGTTCTGGATTATTTATGATAGGTGGCGGTGTTCCAAAAAATTTTATACAAGATACGGTAATATGTGCTGAGCTT
>VMHT01158209.1_pt1 | contig 14330 bp, 15 predicted proteins | sample 4693611 | NCBI WGS metagenome assembly VMHT01 (sample SAMN12280063, study PRJNA550983) | marine metagenome | isolation source: seawater sampled from same location over 5 years 0.02-0.2 micron viral filtrate | place: USA: collected off the coast of southern California halfway between the port... ... | reverse complement strand
GCTATTACAGGAACATTTGAAGATCTGCAGCGTGTAGGCTTGCACTTGCCATCAGGTACGGTTGATATACCACTCAACCCGTTCTTGGTAGAGCAGAGAGATGAAGATGACGATAGTATTGTTAAAAACTCTTGGAGCTTTACGATCGATAGTGTAGTTAGTGCATCTAATCAAGGTGTTGTAGAAGCAACACTTGAAGTAGAAGACAAGTCAATTGACGTAAGCTACATTGATGATTATTCCATGGCACAAGTTATCTATTCTAACTTCGATCAAGTAGGTGTTGATGCAAACGGAAATCCTCTTGGACAGCCATATGTTCCATCGGTTGTTGCCAACACACCTGATACCCTATATAGAAATATTAACAGAGACTACTTACTGTCGCATCCGGCTATTAGTGCCAGTATCAATGCAAGAAGTCTGAACTTCTTGAGATCTGATGCTCCCCAAGTTGCCACTGCATCATTGGATGCTATCCCTTCTGGAGGTTCTTTAGACCAACTTGCATACAGAAATGGACTGTTCGGACAAGAAAACATTATTGAAACTGGACAGTTTTTCGTTCTCAATGGAACTGTGAACTACACGGTTGTTGTTAACGATGCAAACCAAGTGCCTTATACGGTGGTGGATTCAACACCGGTAAAGCTGGTTATTAAACACAAGCCAGGAATTGCAACAATCCGTTAAGCTTCTAACTCAAATACTTCATTAATATAATCTGGAAGAGTATACTCTTCTATATTATGTGCCTCCAGCCATGTAATGGTTAACGGAACTGTATTAGAATCAGGTGACTTAGATGTCCACTTATCTTTATTCAAAACTTTTATCATTTTATTTAAACGATTAATTGGGCCTCCCGCATCTCTGGGAGGACAATGTTTAACAGCCCATTCAAATTGTAATGCCTGTATCTTTCCAAACCCTGAAACTAGACACATATGTGTCCATCCTGGGCCTTTACTAGTAGTATATTTTGCACCACCTTTAATTTCTGAATTATGCTGTCTAAGTCGTCTCACTGGATCAGGACTAACGCCTGCATAGGTGCAGCCTCCGTTGCGTATAAGGTAAAATTGCCAGTTATTATCACTCATTTATAATTGATAATAAATTGTTTTTATACTAACGTTTGTCTTCTAGTAGTTCCTGCCAAAAGGGTAGCTCATCTTCATTATTGTTATTGTTATTGTTAGTAGTGAAATCTTTTGTTGGCTTTTTATTTACATACTGACTCTTATAAGGTAAATTAGAACGCGGCCTTTTTGAAGTAACATGCGGTTTAGTAACTTTCATCTTTTTTGCTGCTATAAAAGGTTTATTTTTCTGAGGATTAAAAGGACGTTGATTATAGCTATTCACGCTAGCAATAGATAGCATGATTATCATTACAAAGTAACCTGATCGCATTCTACTATAGAATGTGTAGTCTCTATATTATTCTACAATATTTTGAAAAAGTTTTAACTGTAAAAACTGCACTGAAAATTATTCACTACCATTACTATTTAATTAAAAAATTGTTATAGTTTATAATTAAATATTATGAATGTAATCATGTCAGAACTTCCTTCTGAAGAGCTTTTATGTAAATTACTAAAAGAGGTCATACTAGATGAACAAAACGATTCTAACTTTTGCCATTTATGTGGTCACTCAAAAAAAAATCATAATTCAGATAGTCATGCATTTACTCCAGCACTAGAAGAATATAGATGTATTACATGTGGATTATGGATTTATCAACATCTAAATAAAAAAAGTACCTGTTTTGATGAATATATTCGAGGATAGAATTAACTAGGTGTTATAATATAATAGCCTTCCTCGGTTTTTACCGGATATTTTCGTCTATAAAATGTGATATTATAACGCGAAGGAATGATGTATTTATATGGGTCTATTTCAACAGGAATCCTATTAAAGAATGCATTTGAATGAAATCTTAGAAACGGCAATGAGTCATTATTTCTCATAACTCGTTCTATACCTTCTAGAAAGCATTTGTGACAAATAACTGCTCTACATGTATAGTAGAGGTAGCCATCATTTTCACAGTAATCATTATCTTCACCACTTTCCTCTGAGTATTCTGAATCGGAACTTGTATATTCAATGCATTCACTTGGAGGCCAATTCATACATACATTACAATGACATCGTGTTTTACGTTCCCATGTTATAGTAACAGAGTCAGGGTATGCGGTTTTCACTATCCTTTCGACCAAAACAATAGGTAGTTTTTTAAAATGCTTATTATCGCGAATAACTGATAATGCGTCTTTATATAGATCTTCTCTTGCATCATTGAATTGTCTTTTGCATACATTGCATGTCATAGTTGATACTAATTTATGATATTAAACTAGTATCAATTACTTTACTAAATTAAAAATCAATTTTTCATTATTTGGGAATACAATTGCCTGTCTTTTTGTCTTTTCTTGATCCATTTGGACATCTTTTTCTAGTCTTATTTTCAACCTTTTTAACAACAATTGTTGGTTGTTTCTTTTTTGTAAACTGCTTAACTACCTTTAAAACCTTCTTTTTATCCTTAGGTTCGCATTCCTTTGTCTTAGTATTCCGTCTAGTTCCATTAGGACATCTCTTTCTAGTTGGAGTTTTCGCTTTCGTTTTTTTAAGAATCTTGCGTTGAGGAGTTTTTCTAGGACTTATGTGTCTAGGTTTGGACATTAGCTTAATTTTTGTCTTCTTATGAGCTTTAATTTTTCTACATCTGTTTGTCTTAACATTCAGTTCTTTTCCTGGCGGACACTTTTTATCTTTTTTGATAGTTCCTAGCTTTTTATTAACAACAGTGTTCTTTTGTGTTTTATTTCTTGGTTTTATGCATCGTCCTGTCTTAGGATTTCTAACTAAATGCTTAGGACACGGATCCTTATATTTTAATTCTATAGCTAGTCCTGTTGATCTAGTTGTTCCAACTGAATATCTTATATCTTTTCCAATCAATCTCTCTAGAACTTGTTTATAAGATGTCTTATCTGCGACCTTAATTTTACCTTTATCAAGTTTGGTCTTTAATTTTTGCAAAGTCATCTTTGGATCAAGTGATAATTCTGCTTGGATTTGCAAGAATGGACCAAAAAATCTGCGCATTTCTGCAATCTCAGAGTAACTAGAGGTTCGACCAAGCTTAATTGCATTTGCTGCAGTCTCTCCATAAATATCAGAGAAATATTGCTCTACTTTCTTAGTAATAAATGTGGCATAACCGCGTGCGACTAGTAATAAGTAGTTACCAACTTTAACTTTTGCATTATATGTATGGTCTATAAACCCTGTATTTTTATAAAGCATGTCTAATAAAATCTTCATTACTTCTCTGGTGGTAAAATCTGGATTAGCTAATATCATTTCGGTTGTAAACATACTCCAAATAGAGCAATAACCTCCTCCTTCAACCTTGTCATCTTTAAAAATATTAGCATAACCTTCTAGAGACTGTATTCCGGATAAATAAGGACATACTTCATCTGAAAATACAATTCTATATTTATCAGCTCTTTTTGGTAAAGTCTTATTAATCATTGCAACTACATTAGTGTAAGCTTTATTGGGATCCATTCGAGGATGATTAGTTCCCAATTTACTACCATGTGGTTCAACTACTTCAACAGTGTTATTAGATTTTCTTACTACTAAAAGATTAGCATGCGATCCACCTTGGGCATCATTGCGATAGGATCCTGATCCTGGCCAATGCAATCTTACAGGCACAACTACAATTTTTTTATGCTTCAAGCACTTATGAATCTTTTTGGCATAATCTTGTAAATATTTTTGATAGGCATTCCATTTGACTTTATCTACGGAATTGGGTGTTTCATATTCAAATCCGTATACTTTGAGTACCATATCTCCTACTGTCTCACATATATCAGGTAATTTGTTACAAGGAGGATTCTCATCAATAATACAGCTATTTTTATATTTATTGAAAAGATACATGTAAAACATAGAACGCAGATAGTATTGACGATTTACTCCCCAAGCTGCTAATTCTTTCTTATTCTTATCGCCGCCAGCATTAAATACAGCAAGTAATTTTTGCAATCTTAATGCTGTTTCTTTTGAACTTTCAGTGATATTTGCTGGTAATTTTGGAAGTTTCAAACTCATCTTACATTATAAAGAGAAAAATGAAATGCTTTCTTTGTTACATTGAATATGTAGAATACATCAAACGAACATGGCATCAATGGCATCACAAATCAAAGCAGCAAATACGTTGGCCAATGCAATTGTCCGCAACACTACTATAACTCAGTCATCTGGTCTGAGAGCAAGGCATATCAAAATGCACGAGGATGGTAAACATCTAATGATAGATGCAAACGAGTCTGAAGCTACTCTAAATGACGCGATGGAGTTTATAAAAGAGTATGCTAAAGAAAAAATCGAAGCACTTGGAGCTAAGATGGAGTTTACCACTAAATGCAGTCTATTTGATTGTAAACAGCAACTAATTGCATCTGGAGGTGATGTAAGAGGAGAAATAGATCAACGAAACAAAAAGGTATCAATGAAGCCAGATGGAGGCATCATTTGGGCGATACTGAAATCAGGCAAGAAATATCCCGTCTTCATTGGCGAAGATAAGGTTCAAGGTACAAATGATTCTAGGCGCCAGGAAGGCCTAGGCAGACAAGCAACTGGTAATGCAATTGAACGTGCTGCTAAGAATATTAGAGGTAGCGAAATGCTTTGTCATCATATGACTACTTTCCCATATGTCATCTTTGCATCCGGTTGTGACTTTCATCATACCGAAACGATAAGCAAGCGCCTTGAAATGATGAATATGGCTGTACCTAATCATTACATGGAAGTAACGCCTAGTAGCACATCTGAGACTCTTGATCCCTATATTGACCAGATATGCGACAACATTGATGTGCGCAAAATGTCAGGGATAGGAATTGCGTCAATCTTTGTGAAAGCACACAAATGGGACAAGTTGAATCATGGCTCTTCAAGGTGGCGAAAAAAAGAGATAATCGCCTTCTCATGTGAAGTGATTGATAAAACAATGGCATCGATTGATTGGGAGCAACCAATGTCTATGGCTGAGCCAAAAGATCTTTCAGTTCCCGAAAAGGCTGAAGAAAAGTAAAAAAACAAAAACAAAACAAAAAAAAAGGAAATTGTGATATACCACATATTTTCTTATATGATGATAAATATATATATATATATGGACGGTTCTACAAATATTGAATTAGATATAGATCATGGTATAACCTTTTTACTATGTTTATTTGGTCATGATGTTCAGCATGATTTATATCATGGTCATGGTACTGGAAAACCTAGAGCTGTAGCTACATTTAACAATGAGATGGGAGGAATTGATATAGCAGGACCTGGGCGTGCTTTGTTACCTAGAAATAAAGGGGGTGGCATTATGAAAGGAGGATTAAAAAATGATGATGAAGATATTATTACAGTCCAAACTGAGGTAGAAAAATGTTTAGAGATAGGTCTGGCTTTGAAATATGCAAAGGGTATCATAGCAGAATACTATAGAAATATATTTTTGACAATTGTAGGAAGATCTGCTACCAATGGATGTCAAGTAGGAGAAGAAGAGTACATAGTCTATATTGATCTTGAATCTGCCATGAGTAATAATATTTTAGAACCAGGAAGAATTGCAATTAACAATAATATAATTGATCCTTTTGAATTATCTATTGAAGATGGAACCACACCTGATGGGTCCCAGTTTAGAGATTATAATATTTTTAGCGGTGATTATGAAGGATATACACTAAGATTATTAGATACAGGAAGGAATCAACTAATTTTACAGATTTTTATTAATGGTCAGTATATACAACAACTTAATGCTGTATACGGGGAATGTATAGATCAAGGTCTATTAGATCAAATTAGTGAAAGGTGTATTAATGCGTTGCAGAATTATATAACAGCGCAAAATGATAGAGATCCTGAGGCAGATCCCAATCCAGAATTAGGTTCATTTAACAACTATATAGATACACAAAGAGCACAAGGTGAATGGCCGGATGGAACCCTTTTTTACAAAATAGCGACATCTGGCATTTTACCTCTTATTGTTGAAAATATATCTGGTGTAGGCTTAGTTTATGAATTATTTAAAAGCCCTGAAAATATGTCAATGAAAATACCTGAAGAAGAGTTTTATTATTATAAAGATCAAATGGGTACTTTTATTCAACAATATATAACTGCTTTACAACAATCTTTTGGTACTCCAAATCCCGACATTAACATATTAAAAATAAATAGTTTTGAAGCAGGTAAAAATATTCTTGATAAAATTGCGGTATATAGTGGATATGATGAGGATTATGATTATGAGAATGATGATGAAGCTTGGGTAGAAATATATAATTTATTTTCAGCATCACTTGAAGGATTTTTAATAGATTTTAATGTTGATAAACCCACATTAGAAATGCTAAATAATTATTTGAAACAAATATCCGAAGCTACTAGAGATACTCCAGGACAGTTTGAAGTGATAAAGGTTAGTTTATTTGCGATTTTAACAGCAGTCAATAATGTTTATTCACAATCTTTATCAAATGAAATTATTCAAGGGGAAATAGAACTTAGTAGCCCTGCTGTAGATGCAGAGATTGATAATTGGGGTCAACAGCAACTTAATGAGAGTAACAATAGTCGCGAACAAGCTGTAGAAGAAAGTCAAATTGGTGGCGCAATATTTGATATTGAGCCAATTTATAATATTGAGGTTTGTAATCCACTTGTTCAGACCATTGAAAGAGTAGCTAGTCAAGTAGTTGGGAAGCGAGCTGCTGCTATTTCAACAGATTTGGGTTTTAAAAATCCAGATTCAATAATAAATAATACTATTAACAGTGTTGGTGGATCATTTCAAAATATTCCAAAAGAAATGAGTCAGGCACTTTCAGAAGGAAAACTATTTTCAAATCCACCACGTTACAATCCAAGTTTAACAAAAATAAAACAGAACAATATTCCCGAAAAAAAATGTCTTACTCGTCCTGATCTTACTAGTGCTGAAAATCTACTATCTATTATTGGTGAAATGATAGATTTAGTTGAAAGTGTAGGTAGAGACAATTTAGATGTGGTAGTACAACAAGTCATTGAATTACAAAACAAATTGATGGCAAAAATATTCAATAATGAAGAAAATCCTACTATTGATATGCCGTTAAAGACATGTACAACAATAAAAGGAAAAGAAAAGAAATATTACGTGTCAATGATAACTGCATTTCAGAATATAAGAAGTATGATTTACATATTCGCTACTTTAATTGCGATTGCAACAAAAAGAGGAACTTGGTACATTGACCTATTACAAGACCCGAGTGTAGGTATAAATTGGTTAGTAATAACACAAAAATATATAGAGGATCTAGTTGAAATATTTAAACTAGTTTCAATAACCACGGGACCAAAAGTAGGTCTTACTAATGTTGCAAAGGCTAACAACGGTTTTGTAGTTGGCTCTTGTTCAGCAATAGCATTAGCCATAACACAGCCGTTATTACAGTTCTCATCAAATAGAGCATTGGGTGAAATAAGCTATGCAGAAGAAGAGAAAATGCTTCAAGGACAAATTAGTAGATTACAAAATGCAGCTGGTGCACCAGATGATACAAGATTGGTGAAAAGTATAAAACAAAGATCATCATTTTACAATTACTATGGTACATTGATTTCTAAATGGCCTGCTGCAGAAATAAAAGGTGTTAGAACGGATATGTTAACTGATATGCAGGCATCAGGATTAAATGGTCAAACTATACAAACAATGGTAGCAGCAGGACAAAAAAAATACTTTGTTAATAACGCAGTTTCTTTAGGTCCACAACAATTAGGCCCAAATGTTTATAAAAGAAACTTTTGTCCAATTTCTTCAATTGTTGATGCTCAAACTACTGTATGCAATTCATTAAAGATCGCAAAAAATGATGGTTATGAGTATGGTATCCAAGATGTTACAATATATAGTAACTCATCAGATGGAACGTCGAGATTATTCACTTATAGAGTAAGAGTGGTTCCGATAGAAGCTAAAAGCGGAGTACCAAGTAAAATAGCGATTGCAGCTTACCTACAAGTAATGAATGATGTATTTATAAATATGGCTCCAGTAGCAGCCTTAACTCAAGATTGGCCCGGCGTTGAAAGATCTCCAGAATCAGAATTATTAGGTAATATAAGCTTAGACGATCCTAACAGTCCATTATCTGCACGTAAATGTTTATTTGATCTGCAGCTATTATTTGATAATCCTAATAGTTTAGTAGGTCAACTGGCTAACTATACAGATGTAATAGATGTTATTAGCAATGATGATTATGATGATGAAGATAATCCTCCACCTCCTGAAGCGTTGGAGGCTTTGGCGAATGTGGGAGGGGATCGAAGAATGATGATGAAACAAATCTTAGAAGTTTCATTTAGAAAAGCTCTAGGTGATTATCTCCAGGAATTATCTACTGTTGCAGCTGGCGGAGGATATGTAGATGGGACATATAGTCAGTATCCTGCTGGAGTTATTCTTGATCCAAACACAGCAAGATTAGGATTACACAATGATAGACCAGCTTTTGCAAGAGCCATGCTGCTTTCTCTCTATGGTAAAAGTGGTGTAAATCCGCATTCATTATCTGCATTAACAGTAACTGATAATCTTGACAGATTAAATTATATTGCTGCCGGTAGAAACTTGAATGTTGTAGGCGAAGCGGCAGGTGGCAGAGGAAGAAAAAGAAAAACAGTAGGTAGAAAGAAGGTTAAACGTGGAAAACAAACAAAAAGAAATAGAAGAAAATCAAAGAAATAACTGATTTTTAACCTACATAACCTGCCTACATAAATTATTATATATAGATGATTTGTTTGCCTACTTGGCTAAAGAAATCATTTTTTTTAATGTTTTCCAAAGACTCTCAAATATTCTATAGATTCTACTCAGATTACCCCAAATATTCATGGGTCTTGAAAAGTGATCAAAAAACACGATTTATTTAGAGAGCCTAGAGAAGAAAAAAGATGATTCAAAAAAGTTATGAAGGATAGTTATGTAGGACTGAAAAAAAGGCACTACAGACTAATAAGTTTAAAGCTTAAGCAACTTTTCTATGTACCATATAATGATACATAATGATACACAAAAAGTTGCTAAAAGTTGCTCGAAAGTTGCTCATGTATTCTATTGTGAAAATTGTGACTATGGTACGTCTAAAAAATCTTCGTGGACAAAACATATTGAGACCAAAAAACACAAGGCTGCACAAATGATACATAATGATACACAAAAAGTTGCTAAAAGTTGCTCGGGAGATAGATTCGAATGCGAATGTGGAAAATCTTATAAGTTTCATAGCGGGTATTATCGTCACAAATCAAAATGTACATGGACACCTCTGGTAGAAAATGATAAACTTACTGATATTTCTAATGATGATTCTATTACCATGAGCAAAACAGCATTAACAGGACTTGTGGCAGAAATGACTAAAGCAATGCTACCTGTATTTGCAGAAGCAGTTGGAGATAAAAGCTCAATATCTGGAAGTGGATCACATAATACGATTAACAATCAAAAGATATTCAATGTTAATCTATTTTTGAATGAGGAATGTGCTAATGCCATGTCTATACAAGATTTTGCTAAGAAGCTTCAACTTACCATGAATGATTTAGATAAGGGTAAACCAGAGTATTTAACAAATGTAGTATTGAAGAATCTTCGTCCATTAGCAGTGACAGATAGACCATTTCATTGTACTGATGCTGATTCAGCCAAGTGGTTTGTAAAAGATAGAGAGAATGGTTGGGAAGAAGATAGTGGAGAAAAGATAATCAAAACAACGGAGCATGGTATTAGACGTCAATGGCCAAGTGAGTTTGAAAAGGAACATCCTGAATGGAATGCAAGCGAAAAGTTACAGGAAAAGTATGTGAAGATTGCAGGAAATACTAGTTCTCAGCTTAATAAAAAAGAGAAAGATAAGGTGTTAGATGAAGTAAAGGATATTGCGGTACTGAATAAAGAGGTAATTGAACGTGTAAAAACTACAATATAGTCAGCATTTATACATATCAATTACCTCTTTTTCAAAAACTTTATTATTAAGTATTGAAATATCAGGCATTGTATATGTTTTTATAGTATAATGTTGATATGGATAGTAGTATTGTCTGAAATCTCTCTGTAAAACATTTTGAATACCTCTAATATCAATATTACTTAGCTGCTTATATTCATTATGAAGTCTATATTGGGATGAATTATAACCGACCTTAGTAATTCCGGTTGATATAATAGCATTTTTTATTGGTGGTTTGGGGTGATCTAGTCCTACAGCATGAAGGAACTCATGTAAAATAACATTATAGAATGTAGCAGCATTTCTAAGAATACATATATTCATAGTGATATTGCATCCGTGATATGCAGGCGGTGTGCGTGTAAAATCGTATTTTCTACTGCAAAATGCAGCACTGATATCATTATCAGTATTATCTACAAGCTTAATATAGAATGATGAGGGGTGGCAAATGTCATCGATATAGAAGGATAATGGACTATAAAATCCACTACTAGTTTGAAGGTTGATGTTATCGATGGCATTTCGTGAGATATGACTAATGAGAGGTAGATTGACAGATTTGTTTGTATTTTGAGTTATACAATATCTGATAGATTGGGGTGTTTGCCATTGTATTGGCGTAATTGGTGGCACAGAAGCTGATGAAGAAAAGGCAGAAGCCTTTATTGTAAGTGCTAAAATAAAACTGAATAGTCTTATCATAGTTATAGTAGTGGCTAATAGGTATTTTTATAAATTAAAACGCAAGAATTATTCTGTTTTCATTGGATCTTCAGTGTTATCAAGATCCATTTTAATAGCTTTCTTGAGATCTGGTAGTATAAATTGTGTCCATAATGAGTATGAACCTGTCAAATCAGCATTAGATACATGATGTGTTACTATATTTCTGACAAAGACATGATCTTTGTGTGAATATTCTTCCTGAAAAGAGCAGGAAAGAATGGAGATAGTCTCCTGTAGAGTGGGGCACGGTCTATCAGAGTAGGAGTCAAGCATTTTTGTTAATTGATATAGTTATAAATAACTTTAACTTCATCAATTTTTTAAATATTTATTTTGATTTCTTGGTAGCCTTTCCAATAAAGTAGTAAACAGCACCAAGGCCGGCCCATATTGACATAGCAATAGCGACGGACTTATACTTAGATACCTTCATGTGTGTAATAAGGAACCAGTTAGCAAACGTAGCTAAGAAGAGTACTGACATCATTACAAGAAGTTTCCAAGAGTATTCAGCAATTTGTGAATCTTTGACAAATACACTGGAGGGCATACCAATAGGTACACTGGCAATAATACCCGCTAAAGCGGGGTTATTTAAATGGTTAGAGAACCCGGTAATACCAGCAACGGTAAGGCCACCAATAACAAATTGTCCGGGAAGTGAGTTAACAAAAGTCTCAATAGCAGATCCAGCGGTCATCTTATACTTTACGTTGAGTTTTTTTATTTTTCCTATGTCTATGTCTCCTGCGTCGTGTTTTCTTATTTTTGCAGAATCTAGAGTTTGCTTTAAAGAGAGGATTAAACTTTTTGGCAAGAATAGTTCCTGCTTGAATACCTCTTACACTGTTTCCTATTTTATCTAAAGGCGGAGAGACAATGCCAATACCACCTACACCCTTTATAATAATGAAAATACCTCCACCTACACCACTCTTTGCAGAAACAGCTCCAACATCAGTATCCCATTTTGCAGAATATTCATATAACCCTTCTCCTCTTAGAGCTCTGTAGATATATCTAGCAGCATCATCAGAGATAATTCTCTTACCAGAATGAGGATGTACACCTCCTTTTGCAAAAACACATGCCATTGTAGCAAGATCTTCGGCTGAAACATTAACAGAGCACTGGGATGTATAGACATCGACGGTATCGTCAACATCTCCATAAAATCTATCATAGCTTTTTAATAGGTAAGCCAGTGCCATGTTGGTTGAATTAGTAGCACCTTCAGACGTGTAGACAGCTTTATTTAATGTAAGTTTTCTTCCAGCATAGTTATCCATATTGGACAGGATCTTTTTACGGAAAGATTCCTTGTTTTTTTGATAGAAGAGACTAGTTGTAGCAATAGCCCCTTGATTTACGAAGGGATTAATAGTATGAGTAGGCGTTAAAACCGCACCGATAACACTATTAAATGGCAAGGAACTACCCATATTACCAATTTTATTGTTAATAACATCTGGTCCAAGTTGATCAGCTGCCATTGCAGCACTAAATACCTTGCTTATAGACTCAATAGGTACAGTTTTGCTAGATTGTCCAGCTTTATATACAGTACCATCGCAGGTAACAAAAGATATTCCGAACAAATTAGGGTCAGCTTTAGCTAACTGAGGGATATATGTAGCAACATGACCACGTTTGTTAGGCTTAACCTTCTTGTATACTTTGTCAATAAAGGTTTGAATGTCTTGTTTTGATGTATTCATATACATTATAGTAATATTTTAGCATTTTCTCTCTATGAAATGAGATTAAAGTGGTTGAATAGAGAGATTAGTCCTTTATAAAACGCATTTAACCATAAAAAGAGCACTGTATTTTAAGAACTACAACAATTTTTAGTATGAAGGTTATAAAAATCTCTTTCAGGCTTTATTATATTAGGTTTTGGAGAGATTTTCATAAAATTATTGTATTCAATGACTAGATCACCAATTTTACTGAATAGTAAATCCATATTTTTGGGTGTTTTGGCTGAAATCTCTATAAAAAGAGCACTTTCTTCAAAGGCGAAAGTGGAAGCAGTGATATAATCTATCATTCTACTAGATTCTAGATCCATTTTTGTGCCAACAACAACACATTTAACAGAAGGCTCATTAATTTTGAGGTTTTCAATCCAATATTTTGCTTTTTCAAATGAATCAGTTGAAGTAATATCATATACTACAACACCAACCTTCGCGTCTCTGTAGTATAGGGGTACAAGTGAGTCATATCTTTCTTGTCCTGCAGTGTCCCAAATGCCTAATTTGAGAGATTTACCATTTTTTTGAATAGTTCCAACTACAAAAGAGGCACCAATAGTAGATTCTGTATAATTAGTGAATGTATTTTGAGTAAATCTCTCTATGATAGAACTTTTACCTACACCAGATTGGCCTACAAATACGATTTTATTTTCACTGCAGATCATATATATTATATAAATATTGTATATCAATATGCTTACTATAGTAGTGTGATGAAATAAAGATGTATTGAAAGAGAGATACAAGATAATGAAATACTATTGATTGTATGAAAAATTGAAATAAGTTATGGAATGATAGAATAACTTTAAAAAGTGAACTATGGCAAATAATGGAAAGATCTACAAGTTGATGTGGTATTCGATTCCTGATCCTACTACAGAGAATTGGCATTCCCATACATTGGGAACGTATGTAGTGGATCATGATGGTTCGATGCCACTTTCAGAGGTTCATGTAAAGGCGATTGAGCAGATTAGTGATAGCCTCTACAAGAAGGAGGATTGGGCAGAATGTAGGGGGCCTTTCACGAGCTTCTCTCCAGAGAAGGCTTCAATGAAGGTATTGAAGCAAAAAAAGCAAGGAGAGAAAATAGATTATAATAGTTACTATCAAGAGACTATGGGTTTGGTGGAGTATTTGATTGCGACGCAACCAGATATAAAAGAGGTTACCAACATGGTAATAGTTTCATCAGCATTAGATGGATAATATTTCCTAGAAGAGTTAATTTTTTATTGTAGGTAAAACTCGTCAATAAAAAGTAAATAATATATACGACATATGGTAAGATAAAACATAACATAATTATAATATGTAGTGCAAAAGTCATTTTCAACAAGCATAAAATGTTTGCAGACAAACTTGTGACCATAAATGGTAACAAAATATCTAAAACTACTTCAAAAAAGACACAAAAACTTCAACTACTACATACTACTAGATATTCTACTAAAAACAGATCAGTTTCCCTAGAAGAATGTAGGCAAAAACACAAGAAAACTACCCAAAAACACTAAAAAACACAAGAAAAGTAATTATTAACTTAGAAAAGAGAACTGAGATATCGCTAAAAAACTGTCACACTAAATTAGTTTGTTTGGTAAAAATTATTTTCTCACCGAAAAATAAGTTATTTTATTCTTTCTTAAGTTTAATTTTTTAAAAGAGTATATGCCGCATGTCCTTCGGGCTTTTTTAT
>VMHT01074849.1_pt1 | contig 14330 bp, 22 predicted proteins | sample 4693611 | NCBI WGS metagenome assembly VMHT01 (sample SAMN12280063, study PRJNA550983) | marine metagenome | isolation source: seawater sampled from same location over 5 years 0.02-0.2 micron viral filtrate | place: USA: collected off the coast of southern California halfway between the port... ... | reverse complement strand
CTGGCTCTACTATGGAAGGGATGTCGGCCGGTTTTGGTGTTGATGCATCTCCTTATCAGGGGAACAAACATATTGCTGTTTTCTCTTCCGACTTCAACGACGCAAGTGGTAGTGCAAACTTTAACAGACAGGAACTAATTAAGTTTAATGCTGCAGTAAATCGTGCAGAGGGTTCTCTAAAACAAGCATCTAAGTTTCTTGATGTGATGAAAGGATCTGATCGGTTTGCTTTTAATGTAGTCTTTAAACAATTCTTTAATACTTACATCCGTAGTGGTAATACAATTCCATCTGCTAATAAAGTAGTTACTGACTTTGCAAAATACTATACACTGTTGTTAGACAAAGAGATTGATAAAAAGAAAACTGATAAGGCGAAAGAGAAGTGGGTGAAAATGAAGAATGATGGTATGAAGTTTATTGCTGCAAACCAACGTTCTATCTACATGACTGCTGCAGCATATAAGAATCTATCTACTGCAAAGATTATGATCGTCCGTCAGTTAGAGAAAGTAAAAGATATTGGTACATTTATTAAAGATGGAAATGGATATCGTGTCACAGCACCAGAAGGATTTGTTGCAATTAAATCTGGACGTGCAACAAAACTAGTTGATAGACTTGAATTTTCTGTTGCAAACTTCACAGTAGACAAAAACTGGGACAAATAAATAATATGGTAGAAACCATTCGGTGTTTTGGATGAAGTCGTTTAGCAATTTTTTTGGTGAGGCTCGTACCAAGGCTGGCATGGAGGCCGAAAAGAAAGGTTTAGTTCATACTGGTAAAGGTTATTACGCCGATAAGAATGGTGCTATTGTTGCCAAAGCTGAAGGCGGTCAAAGACTAGTTAATCTTTCTGCTAAAGAGAAAGAGAGTTTAAAGAACGGATCTCCTTTGATGCCTCCTCAGTCTGCTGCGGATGTAGATACTATGCAACAGATGGCATCTGGTCTTCAATCAGTGAAGGGTGGACAACAAGAGCCTGCTCCAGAAGAACCAAAAGCTGAAAAAGAAAAAAGTGATGAAGAAGAACCATTAGTACCTCGTAATGAAGGTGGTGGAGAAGTCGTCATTACTTTTGGTAGATTCAATCCACCTCATGTTGGACATGAAAAACTCATCAATAGAGTTGCTGATGAAGCAAACTCTAGTGGTGCAGATTATATGATCTATCCAAGTCATTCAAATGATCCTAAAAAGAATCCTTTGGATTTTGGAACTAAGTTGAATGCTATGCAACACATGTTCCCTAGTCATGCTTCTAACATTGCAAATGATCCGCAAAACGGCAGAAACATTTTTGATGTTCTGAAGAATCTACATGCACAAGGATACGATAGTGTGAAGGTTGTCGTTGGTGATGACCGTGTGAAAGAGTTTACTAATATGACTTCCAAGTATAATGGAAAGACATACAATTTTGGTAAACTAGATGTTGTAAGTGCTGGAGAAAGAGATCCTGATTCTGATGATGTGGAAGGTATGTCTGCATCTAAGATGAGAAAAGCAGCAATCGAAAACGATTATGATGCTTTCAAGAAAGGTTTACCAAAAGATATGGCTACGAAAGAAGCAAAAGCAATCTATATGCAGTTGCGTCGTTCGATGAATATCGATGAACATACATGGCAAATTGCACCCAAATTAGAAGAAGAAAATCTTCGTGAAGCATACCGCAATGGTGAAATCTTCAACGTAAATGATATTGTAGAGAACTTAAATACAGGTGTGATTGGTAGAATTATCACCCGTGGTACAAATTATGTTATCGTAGTTGATGAAGAGAATCGTGTTTTCCGTAATTGGATCAAAGACATTATGGAAAAAACACACTGGGAAATTGGTACAGATGAATACCGAGATGCTGTCATGGCATTGACTCCAGGACAGCCTGTAGTTAATTTTACGAAGAATACAATCTCACTAAATAGTAAAAAAACGAGCAAAAAGAATGGACTTAAATAAGTATTCTTCATATCTTTCGCTAGATCCTTCCGCACTATATGCGGCACAAAGACTAGTAGAAAGGGTTGTTAGATATCATGACGATCATGAATCCATGGTACAAGAACTGGAGGAGTCTCTGCATGGTAAGACTCTAGAGTATGCACTTGAACTCTTTGGGGAAACAATCTCCGAAGGTTTGGAGTACATGGGTGTAAGTATTGCCTTTAATGGTAAGACTTATAGTGCTCCTACTGTGGGACTTTATGGTGTCAAGTCGAAACCAGAAATCAAATCTGGAATCAAAGCAAAAGTTCTCGCGAAGAATGATAGAGAACAAAAAGAAGAATATGAAGTTAGTGTTGCCGACAAGAAAGGTAATACTAAGGCATATCAGAACTACAAAGCTGGTATGAAGAATAAGAAAACTGGTCAACCTTTGTATAAAGCAGGTAAGGGTGTTGAGGAAGCACTTGATCCTGTAGGTCAGGAAGATGGTGATGTAAATAATGACGGTAAAAAAGATAAGACTGATAATTATCTGAAGAAACGTCGCGCTACAATTAGTAAGGCGATTGCTGCTAAAGAAGAACACGAGATCGAAGCACTAGTCGATTACTTTGTAACCGAACAGATTGTCGAGAACGAACAGGAACTCGATGAACTCATGTTTGAAATTGATGAGGAGCATACTGAGTACTTCCTTGAGAAAGCAATGGAACTCAAGGGTAAGAAGAAAGGTAATGTAATCATCAATCCTAAGACGGAGAAGATGCAGGAAGAGGAAGGATCTGGTAATGATCAAGTTGTCATGAACAACCAGAAGAGAATGATGCAGAAGAAGCATCAGATGGATCGTCAGAAGATGCAACTGAAGAAACAGGGTAAATTGAATGTTAACTCTGAAAGTGTTGAAGTAGTCAGTGAAGTTGATTACTCTGGTACTCCTGCAAAGAATGACGCTGAGTCTGATAAAGCAAAACAGTATCCTACATTCGCTGAACTAAAGGCGAAACTTGCACAAGCAGGTGATCCTGCAAAGGGTATTCCTGCTGGTACTCAACTATCACAAACTTCTTTGAAGAAAGAAGAGGTTGAGAATGTAGAAGAACTCTACAAGGGTAAGCACGGTCAGACTGAGAAACAGTATCAGGACAGCAGATCCGATGCAGGTAAGATGGTCTCTGGTGACTCTAAGTCCAGTGGATCTAGGTATGCTCAGGGCAGAAGAACTAGCAGTGATGCTGGTCCTCAACCTGCTGGTGGGTCTAAGAAACCTGCAAGTCAGGGTAAGATGGACAGTGGCAGTCGCACTGATTTAACATTCCGTAAAGCAGCACTTAAAAAGAAAGCAGCTGATATGAAGAAGGAAGAAGTTGTCAATGAAGAAGGTGCAGATTCACTGAAGGATCGTCGCATGGAACGTGGTGGTGTTGACGGTAATAACCGTTACAATAATGCACCAGGTAAACCCAACACATTTGGTAAGAAGAAACCTGTTACTGGTGGTCCTTCTGCCATGGATAAGGTGAAAGCAAAGATCCGTGCCAAGTACGGTGATAAAGCAATCGTCGATACTAATAAAAAGTGATACTAAATAGTGTGGCTCATTTAATGAAAGCACACTATTATGTTATCTTTTCTATTACCATTCGCGTATAAAATTGTCAATCAAGCAGTTGATAAAGTTCCCGACAATGAGGAACTCGGTGAGAAACTGGTTGAGATCTGTCTTGTTATTCTTACTAAGGCAGTTAAGTTGACAAAAACTGATATGGATGATCAACTTCTTGAAGTTGTATCTAAGGCTATTAAATCACGTAATGAAGCGTGAGTGAGGGACCTATACGTCCCCTTTGTTATAAATAAGTTATAGGAATACAAACTTATAAGGGAGACCAATGGCAATTTTTGGAACAATCGATGCCGCAACTTTTGCTAACAATGTAGGTGTCACACAAAATGACGCTACCGTCACTAAGAACGCCGCTGATGCAATTGCAGAAGGTGACGTTCTAGAATTGAGTGGGGTTGCTTACATTGTTAAGACTGTAACTAGTACAACTGCAATTGAATTACACAAAGCGTATGCAGGTAGCACCGCTGCTGCACTCGCTGGTGCTGTTCGTAGAACTCCACCCCGTTCAGTTGCTGAATTCGTAATTAAAGGCGGAGACAGTAATTCTGACTGGCAAATGATTTTTGTGGACAATACTGAAGATGGTATTGCTTCTAACAAAACTCGCGGTATTTCAGGACCAGGTTGGTGGTTATATAGAACATACACTGATGCTGCAGGTACTACTCGTCATAAGGCAGAATGTCTTGCCGTAACTCAAGCAACTGCAGCTGCTGCAGGTGATGATGCTGACGACACGATCGCAGCAGACGTTCTTGAAGTAATCACTGTTGGTACTCAACCTGCTAATCAGACATCATCTAGTGGTGCTGCAACGTTCACAGTTGCTGCAACAGTTGATCAGTCTGGTACTATTACATATCAGTGGCAGAAACGCACCGCTACCAGTGGTCGCTTTGCTAATGTATCAGGTGCAACTTCTGCATCATTGGTACTATCTGGTCAACTTGCCGCTAATGACGGTAACCAGTACAGAGTTAAAATCAATACGAGTAAAGGTGCTGAAGAAGTAGTGTCTGCAATCGCTACACTAACATTCGGTTCTTGATAATTTAGATATTATACTATGAAGTTTAATGAATTGAATGAGGATAACTTCTTGTTGTTCGCTATAAAACATTATGACAACCCTCAATGTGCAACTAAAGACGACTTCTACGAAGATCTAAAACGTTTTAAGTACATCAAACGACTATTCAAAAGATATGTCAAAACTGGTGTACTTAAAACACATCTTTTGTTAAATCATATTATTGTTGTATATAATATTTTTGGGGATGCAGGTACTGCTCTGTTATTTTTTAAACTAGAGTCTGAGTATTGGGCACCATTGAAATCTTTCATGATTTATTTAAATAGAGTTGATAAAAATTCTATAGATCAACTTAAACATGATGATCATTGTTTAGAGGAGTTGAAAAAAATATGACAATTGCAAACTCTGCTGGTAATGGTGGATTTTCTGGATCTTCTAATGCTTCAGGACCCACTGCTGGTTATGATCCCATCATTGATTTTAGAGGAAAGGTTCCTAGAAAGTTGCCAAAACCATATCGTGATGCCATAAGAAATGATCAAAAGAAAAATAAAAAATTAAGAGAGATGGTTAACAACCATCAGAAGAAACAATTAAATGAGAGTGGCGGTAAAGTAATCGACCAACTTAAAAAAATTGTTCACGGTGGTGGAACTGGGGATGTTACATTTGACTCTGGTGAAAAAATGCAGATGAATCCTGCAGCTGCATCTAAGTTAGTAGATTTATATAGAAACTTAAATGCTAGTAATAGAGTAAAGATGATTAAAACAATTAATAGTTCTTCGTCTGGTCTTGTAAAAATTCAACAGTTCGCTGATTCACGAGGATAAGTTTAATGATTTTTGGTCAAGGTAAAGTTAATATTCTCGAATCTAAATTAGATATTTACGAAGATTTATCTAAAGAGATGTTAGATAAATTAGAACGTGCTGTAGAAAAAATTTCTGAGAATAGTAATCGCGTAGCACTTGTCTTAGAGAGACATGAGGCTAGACTTGACGAAGGACAAAGAACTAATGAAACAATTATAAAACTAGTAGAAAAAGTTGAAGAAAAAATTGACAAAGTAGAAATTAGAGTCAATCAGTTATCTAAATTCAGATGGATTACAGTTGGTGTAGCTACTGCTGCTGTGGTTGTACTGAAGTCATCTGAGCTATTTGGATCTTTACTTACGACTCCTCAGAAGTCATTGACAACGAGTCAGATCTATGGTATTATACCTGTAGTCCGTACAATTATGTAATGAGTTTCATTGACGAGAAGTACATTAATCTGTATTCTCCGAGACTTGAAAAGTTTGCTAAAAAGAAGAACGGTTTATACAACTTTAGATGCCCTTATTGTGGTGATTCCAAACGCAACAGGAATCGTGCAAGGGGGTTTTTCTTTCGTATGAAAGCCGATTATGTTTACAAATGCCATAACTGTGGTGTTGGTAGATCTCTTGCAAATTTTCTGAAAGATCATGATGTCATCTTACATGATGAGTATGTCATGGAAAGATTTAAGAATGGAATTACAGGTAAGGGAACTAACACGCCAACACCAAAATTAGAATTTGAAAAACCAAAATTCAAAACAAATATTTTGTCTGGTTTAGATAAATTAGAAGAACTAAATAGTTCTCACCCGGCTGTTGAATATTTAAATTCCAGACGAGTTCCGTTAAAGGGACTATACTACACGGATACATTTAAACAGTGGACTAACACCCACAAACATACGTTCGATAGTGTAGATATAGATGAACCAAGAATTATTATACCTCTAATTGATGATGGTGAAGTCTTTGGATTTCAGGGCAGATCTTTAAATCCAAAGACTAAATTAAGATACATCACTATCATGATGGATGATTCAAAACCAAAAGTTTTTGGATTGAATCGTATTGATACTAACGAGATTGTTTATGTCACAGAAGGACCCTTTGACTCCTATTTCCTTAACAACGCTATTGCTATGTGTGGTAGCGATGTTAACTTGCGCTCTTTGGATTATAGATTCGTATTCGTCTACGACAACGAACCGAGAAACCGAGAGATTGTTAATAAGATTGATGCAACCGCCAAGCGAGGAGATCAGGTAGTCATATTCCCTAAAGATATAATGGAAAAAGATTTGAATGATATGGTTCTCGCTGGACGAGACGTACAAACTATGGTAGAATCAAATACCTATAGTGGTTTAGAAGCAACTATTAAACTGACTGAATGGAAACGAGTATGAGCAACGGGATCAAAGTACAGAAAAGAACGGGTGAATTCGAGCCCTTAAATCTCGACAAGATGCATACCATGGTGGAGTTTGCATGTGAAGGACTTGCAGGTGTTTCTGCATCCCAAGTAGAAATGCAATCAGGAATCCAATTTTTTGATGGTATTAATACAGAACAAATTCAACAGATTCTTATTCGTTCTGCTAGTGATCTGATTACATTAGATAATCCAAACTATCAATATGTTGCTGCTAGACTTTTATTGTTTAGTATGCGTAAATCTGTATTTGGTGCATCATGGGCTATCAGTCATACACATCTATCAAGACATATTGAAAAGTGTGTTAAGTTTGGGGTTTATGACAATTCAATTATTAATAAGTATACTGCTGAAGAGTGGGATGAAATCGATGATATGATTGATCATGGTCGAGATTTTCTGTTTACCTATGCTGGCCTGAGACAAGTAAGCGATAAATACTTAGTCCAGGATCGTAGCAATGGGAAGGTCTATGAGACGCCCCAATACATGTATATCATGATTGCTGCAACTTTGTTCCAGAATTATCCTGAAGTAAGAAGACTCGATTATGTCCGAAGATACTACAACGCAATCAGCAAACACCGAATCAACATTCCCACACCTGTCATGGCAGGGGTGCGAACTCCACTTCGACAATTTGCTAGCTGTGTTCTTGTTGATGTCGATGACACCCTCGATAGTATCTTTTCTAGTGACATGGCGATTGGCCAGTATGTTGCTCAACGTGCAGGAATCGGTATCAACTCAGGCCGAATCCGTGGCATCAACGCTAAAATCAGAGGGGGAGAAGTTCAACATACAGGTGTTATCCCATTCCTTAAAAAGTTTGAATCAACTGTCAGATGTTGTACACAGAATGGCATTAGGGGTGGAAGCGCAACTGTACACTTCCCAATCTGGCACCAAGAAATAGAAGACATTATTGTTCTTAAGAACAATAAAGGAACAGAAGATAATCGAGTGAGGAAACTTGACTACTCCATCCAAATTTCAAAACTTTTCTACGAACGTTTCATCCAGAATGGAGAGATTAGCCTCTTCTCACCGCATGACGTACCAGGTCTCTATGATGCTTTTGGTACTGATGACTTTGACACTCTATATCGGATGCATGAACTCAATGATGCTGTTCCAAGAAAGACTATCGGGGCACAAGAGTTAATTCTAAACATCCTTAAAGAGAGGGCAGAGACTGGTAGAATCTATTTGATGAACATTGACCATTGTAATTCACATTCATCCTTCAAGGATAAGGTGAACATGTCTAACCTGTGTCAAGAGATCACACTACCTACTGATCCCATTAATCATATTGATGATACTTCTGGTGAAATTGCTCTCTGTATCTTGTCTGCTGTTAATGTAGGTAAGTTGAAATCTCTTGATGAACTTGAGGAATTATGTGATCTTGCTGTTCGTGGTCTAGAAGAACTGATTGATTACCAACAGTATCCTGTAGCTGCTGCAGAACGTTCGACTAAGTATCGTCGTTCATTGGGTATTGGTTATATTGGTCTTGCACATTACCTTGCACGACAAGGTTTCTATTACAACGATCAAGGAGCTTATCAATCAGTTCATGATTTGACTGAAGCATTCCAATATTATCTTCTCAAATCTTCTAATGAAGTTGCGATGGAGAAAGGACCATGTGAAGGATATTCTCGTACAAAATACTCTGATGGAATTCTTCCGATAGATACATATAAGAGTGACGTTGATGATATTGTACCCAACAAATTGAATTATGATTGGAGTAGTCTTAGGGCATCTATCTTGGAATATGGCATCAGACACTCAACACTGTCTGCACAAATGCCATCGGAAAGCAGTTCCGTTGTGTCAAATGAAACCAATGGAATCGAACCTCCAAGAGATTACTTGTCCGTTAAGAAATCCAAGAAAGGGCCTCTTAAACAGATTGTTCCTCAATACGGTACACTGAAGAATAACTATACTTTACTATGGGACATGTCTAGTAATGAAGGTTATATTAAAGTTGTTGCAGTAATGCAAAAATTCTTTGATCAAGCCATTAGTGGTAACTGGAGTTATAATCCAGAAAATTATGAAGACAATGAAGTCCCAGTCTCTATCATGGCTCAAGATTTTCTAACCACTTATAAGTTTGGTTGGAAAACTAGTTACTACCAAAATACCTACGATGCAAAAACGGATGCTGATGAAGATTTGACAAAAAAGAAAGACCAGTTAGAATCTATTCTTGCTGAGTTGGAATCATTAGACGAAGACGATTGTGAATCTTGCAAAATTTGAGGACTTATGGATTTAAAAAGAACATCAGTAAACAAAACCATCGAAGGCATGACTGTCTTTAATAGCAACAAAGTAGACACAAAGAAACAACCAATGTTCTTTGGTCAACCACTAGGAGTTCAGAGATATGATTCGTATAAGTACCCTATCTTTGACAAACTTACACAACAACAACTGGGTTATTTTTGGAGACCAGAAGAAGTCTCTCTCCAGAAAGATAGATCTGATTATCAGACTCTCACACCAGAACAGAAGCATATCTTCACCAGCAATCTTAAGTACCAGGTCATGCTGGATTCTGTACAAGGGCGCGGTCCTGGGATGGCTTTTGTCCCTTATTGTAGCTTACCAGAATTAGAAGCTGCTATGACCATCTGGGAGACCATGGAGATGATCCATAGTCGCTCTTACACATATATCATGAAGAATGTCTATTCAAACCCTTCAGAGGTCTTTGACACCATTCTGGATGATGATAGAATCCTAGATAGGGCTAAGAGTGTTACATCAGCATATGATGAATTAATTAATGCCGCTCATTTATTTGATACTGGTAATATGTGGAGGGGAGATTGGAAAGATTCTCCATCTGCTCAATGGGAAATTAAAGATCTTAAACGTAAACTTTATCGTGCTATGGTAAATGTGAATATCCTTGAGGGTATTCGTTTCTATGTTAGTTTCGCATGTACGTTTGCATTCGGTGAACTGAAACTTATGGAAGGTTCAGCAAAAATTATTTCATTGATTGCTCGTGATGAATCACAACATCTTGTATTGACTCAGAACATTCTTAAGAACTGGGACAATGGTGATGATCCTGTTATGCAGGATATTATGGTTGAGGAACAAGAGAATGTTATTGAGATGTTTAAGAATGCAGTAGAAGAAGAAAAGAGTTGGGCTGAATATCTATTCAAGGATGGTTCTATGATTGGTTTAAACGCCAAACTTCTGAGTCAGTATGTTGAATGGATTGCTAATCGTCGTATGAAAGCAGTTGGTCTGAAACCTATCTTTGATGTTCCTGCTAATAATAACCCTCTGCCTTGGACTCAGTACTGGTTAAATAGTAAGGGACAACAAAATGCCCCACAGGAGACTGAGATCGAATCCTACATCGTTGGGGGTATCAAACAGGATGTTAAAAAAGATACCTTCGCAGGGTTCCAACTTTGAGTTTGAATGGGATGTCGAAGAATGTAAACGTGCTTATTATGAAGCAGCAGAAGCATACGACAATCTAATGGAAGAAGAACCACAGTTTCAATTTGAAGTCATTTTTGACAAAGAAAAAGAAACTACAATTCAAAAAATTAAAAGGTGGATCTCTAAAAGGAAACCACCTTTTAATACTATCCTTATGCACCTATTTTCCTATGTGGAATTGTGGTATTGGGAAGGTAAATTAAAACAAACTATGTCTGGGGTTGATAGCCAGGTAGAAGAATTACACGAACTATGGGATAATGAACACTCCATCACCATCAGAGTGGAGGAAGGACCTTCTGGAGTCGAAGGTCTTCCCACTCTCTCAATCAGATCTCCGTTTGTTGATAAAAGGTCCGATGAACCTGAGTCAGGCATGGAGAATGCAAGCCTTAAAATTGAAGTTTCTGACCCATGGGATGAAGTATCATAAATAGTATACGTTATTATGATACTTATGAAACCTCAATCTGCAAAAGCCAAAGGTAGGAATTTGCAAAAGTGGTTCAGAAATATTCTTATCGAAAAACTTGACATTCACCCAGAAGATATAGAATCCCGATCAATGGGAGCTGGTGGTGAAGATTTAATTATGGCAAGAGCTGCTAGACAAAAGTTTCCGTTTTCTATAGAATGTAAAAACGTCGAGAAACTTAACGTTTGGGAAGCATACGAACAAGCCAAAGAAAATTCTAAAAACTATGAACCCATAGTGGTTATGAAAAAAAATAGAAAGAAACCATTAGTTGTAGTTGACGCAGAATTTTTTGTTGGATTACTAGAACTCAAAGATGACACGACTATCAAGGAAGGATCTAATTAAGGTCATTGTAGCAAATGAAATGATCGCGATCCAAGATCTAACAGAATACAATAAAACATTAAGAGAAACTTACCGAAACTGGGAACATAAATCAAGTGAAGATCTGTGTAATAAATACAACCAGATTCGACATGAATCTATGACTGTAGATTTATTATCCACGGACACTTGACACCGCTTAACAGACCTGTTATAATTGAAAGGTCGTGAGGGTGAATAGCTCAGTGGTAGAGCATCTCCTTTACACGGAGGCGGCCGGGGGTTCAAGTCCCTCTTCACCCATCTATACATTTTATAACTATGATTCTTGAAACTATCTTAGCACTCAGTGCCATTGACTATGATCATCTTGCACGAACAGTGCAAGTTGAGGCAGCAACTGGAACTAAAGATGAATACTGCGTTGCAGTTTCTGTTCTTAACAGGGTCAACTCTCCTGCATTCCCTAATACTGTTGCTGACGTAGTTTATGCTCCTGGACAATACGAAGGTTTTATCTACCGTCGTCCAGCTGCTAAACCTAGTGTAGTTGCTAGGTTAAAGAACACAGAAAAACTTCTGGAAGCATACTCGATTATTGGTGACAGAACCAGTTTCAAAGGACAACGTATGTTGCCTTATCGTGTAGTTGCAGAAGATCCTATGTGTGATCGTAAAGGAAACTTCTATCACTATCACTGGCAAACATGACTTATCCAGCACCAATTTTTTTATCTTATGATGAATGGTTTAGTGAACCAATTTTGACAGAAACACAAATGGAACAAAAAAAACTAATCGAAGAATTTGATGACATCATTGTAAATATGGATGGGGGTGTTGGTGGATCTTGGTCTGTACAGGCAAAGGAACCAGAGAACATTCATCAGATGATGTATGAGGTTGCCACTCAAAATAGTCCTACAACTATCCAGATGAACCCGCCTGGTGGGTCTGAGAACTTCCAATCACCTAACTCTTATTAATTAAAAATGTCACAAATCAATGACTGGCGTTACTCAGAAGAAAAATTAAAATTACGTCAAGACGTTTATAAAATTCTTCTTGCACAATTTGGATCTCAAATTGACATTGATGGAACGCCCATATATAATATGGAGTCAATCACAGAGTGTTGTCACGACTGGGTTTCGCAAGGAAATATGAGATCTGATGGTATTGTAAAATACTATCAAGCATACTACACATGACTTCTCTATCCAAATATGATTTCGGTGGTCTTGAAAGACACCCTGCTAACATATTAAGATTAATCAGTGAACTTGAGGGATCATCCCAACTTCTTAAGTATATGGGATTCAAAGATGACATGGAAACTATTGACAAAATGAAGAAAACATACTATAGTATGTACTTCAAACTCAAGAGAGAACAAAACAAGACTCAGTAGCTCAGTGGACAGAGCAACTGCCTTCTAAGCAGTCGGTCGTTGGTTCGACCCCAACCTGAGTCGTTGCCTCCGTAGCTCAGTGGTAGAGCAGGGCTTTTGTAAAGCTCAGGTCGCAAGTTCAAATCTTGTCAGAGGCTCTCAATCCTCTATAGCTCAGTTGGTAGAGCAGGTGACTGTTAATCACCCTGTCCCTGGTTCGAGTCCAGGTGGAGGAGTTACCGAATTAATTTCGGTCTATATAAAATGTTATTATGATTTCTTTTGATAGTCTAACAAATCGCTGGTATATTTGTTACGAAAATAGAATCGTATGGTTTGATTGTTATGATCATGCTGAAGATTGGATCCAACTTAATCATTTAGAGGACTACTTTAATGAACCCACGGGAACAAAAACGGCGTGATGCTTTCAATCTTTTCTACGAAAGTGTATTGAAACCAGATAGCAAACTTAGAGCATGTGCTCATAATCAAGAATGTTTTGATGAACTCATGGAATGGAGAAGTGAAGTACTATCCCATTTAAATACCAGACGTAATACTGAATTTAAATAAATGCCTGAAACTATTAAAATCGCAGAGATGGAAAAAAACTTCGATCATTATATGGATCGATGTGAATCTGGTGAAACATTTTTTATTGAACAAGAAGATGGTAGACTAGTAGCAATGGTTCCTGCTGATGAGTATGGAGAAGCTATTAATGATCTGAATACAGATCTATCGATGTACAAAACTCACAACGACGCTTCTTAAAATGACATTTGAAGAACTTTTTACTGGTACTTTTGAGAATAAAGACCAGGCTATGTCTGGAACTCAATGGGCTTGGATTGTAATTAAAAACGAAAAGATTGATACAGACACCTTTAGATGTACTCAATCATACAAGTTTGATGAAGATCAACCTTATAAAGAGTATGTCACTAAATTTACATATGATGGTGATAAGAAAATTAATTCTAGGATGTATGATAAAGACATGGTATATCGTCAGGGATGCGATTTAGTTTTTGAACTGCAGTCTGATGGTGAATGGTATGGGCATAATACATGCAAGAATTGTTGGGTGGAAGTAGGTAATATCAAAGCATATCAACAGTGCGATATTCGTATTGGTGAAGGTTACTATAATATTATTGATGTTGGTATTGATCCTGTCAAGAAAAATATTGTTTGGGGTTCTAAGTATGGTCATATTAAGTTTACTCCAGTTAGTTAGATAACTTTCGTCACGGATGGACGTTAACAGTACTGGTGCGGGTGAAGATATCGCCGCCTGGTTTCCAATTTCCAGTAAAGAATTGGTGGCGTGCATGTGCTCTGGGGTGTGACAACCCCCATTGCGGGATTAGTTTAGAGGCAAAACTAAAGGTTTCCAACCTTTCGTCGTCGGTTCGATTCCGACATTCCGCTTTTATTTCAATGTCAAGACAGTCTTGACAAAACTCCAGGTTTCCTATATAATATGTAAAGATTCATTACGGAGTGTAACATGACTGTAACAACTGAAGATGGTGGACGTACAAACATGTGGGCAACAGAACCTCGCATGTATGTTGATCCAACAGAAGCAGAACGCTATGGATACGAAACATATGCAGAACGTGCAGAGAAACTAAATGGAAGGACTGCTATGGTTGGATTTGTTGCTGCTGTTGTCTCTTATGCTTTCAGTGGTAGCGTATTTTTCTTTGGAGCGTTCGGATTCTGATGATTGAACTACTGACTTATTATGTGATTGG
>VMHT01158373.1_pt1 | contig 14333 bp, 30 predicted proteins | sample 4693611 | NCBI WGS metagenome assembly VMHT01 (sample SAMN12280063, study PRJNA550983) | marine metagenome | isolation source: seawater sampled from same location over 5 years 0.02-0.2 micron viral filtrate | place: USA: collected off the coast of southern California halfway between the port... ... | reverse complement strand
GTTTTATCAAATTATAATATAGAAAAGTTAGGAAGATATGAATTAGCACAAAGTGCTCCTACAAATTATGTAATGATGTTAGATGATGATTATATTCCTGCCAAAGATTTTGCAAAAACAATGATTAGTATTGCACATGAAAATGATGCAATAGTCCATCAATATGGTTGGCAACTTCTTAAAAATGATAAAGGAAATTATGAAGATGGTAATGGTATTTTTTGGCATCCAAAATTAACTATGGAAAATCAGCAAATAAAAAGTATTTTAGAAAAAACTAATAAAAATACAGTTGAGGTAGACTATTTAAAAGGAGGTATGACTTTTCATAAAAAACATTTAATCAATTTATTTAAAAACCCAATACTAACGGATAAAACTGGAGCAGATATTTTATTATGTTTAACTTCAAAACAAGAAGGCACAAAAATTTTAATATATTCTCCATATTTAAAGAATGCAAATCCAACTGACACGCTAGAATATAAAGAAAAAGAAAAAACATTTGAACTAGATGCAAATCAAATTAAAAAAGTAAAAACAGTTAGGAATTTATTAATACAAAAATATAAACAATAGAAAATAGTATTATATAATAAAAGTGGAAAATCAAGAAGAAATAAAAGTTTTAGAATCAAAGGAAGTTTGGTATGCTACAACTAAAGAGTACGACCTTAAGATAGGTGAAAATAAATATCTTGTAAGAGTTGCAGAAGACTCAAATGGAGTTGGATATTTAATTTTAGATTTAGATTCTGGAGATTGGGCTGACTTAGAAGAAGGTAGCCATGGTGAAGACGGAGACTTAATAGTAGAAGCATTAAACGATAACATGTTTGATTAAACATTTGCTCCGTTCGTCTAGGGGTTAGGACATATGGTTTTCATCCATAAAACAGGGGTTCGATTCCCCTACGGAGTACAAAGTTCTTTGAATAAAAGATATATAATTTAGAAAGTTATTACCAGATAGTATAATGGTAGTACCTCTGGTTTTGGTCCAGATAGTCGGGGTTCGAATCCCTGTCTGGTAACTTTTTTATAAGCGAAAGTAGCTCAGCTGGTAGAGCATCACGTTGCCAACGTGAGGGTCGTGAGTTCGAATCTCATCTTTCGCTCAATAGTCATATTATTATGATATATAAACAAACGGTCTGGTAGTTCAGTTGGTTAGAATACCTGCCTGTCACGCAGGGGGTCGCGAGTTCGAGTCTCGTCCAGACCGCAAAAAGAGAAAAGGAGAAGTGCCAGAGCGGTCGAATGGACTGGTCTTGAAAACCAGCGTAGTGAAAGCTACCGGGGGTTCGAATCCCTCCTTCTCCGCTTAAAAACACACCTACAAATGTTAAGTAATTTCATAGGAAAAACGCCAATGATTCAAATTAGTAAGAATCTTTGGGCAAAGGCAGAACTCTTCAATCCAACAGGAAGTATCAAAGATCGACCCGCATTTAACATATTAAATACAGCAAGGAAACAAGGACTCTTGAAAAAAGGAGACACTATTTGTGAAGCAACTTCAGGAAATATGGGTGTTAGTTTTGCATGGTTAGCTGCTGAAATGGGTTATCATTGCATTATTGTTATGCCAAACAATATGTCAATTGAAAGAAAAAAGACATTAGAATTTTATGGTGCAGAATTAATTGAAGTAGAGGCAGGTGATTTTGAACATGCTATTCAATTAAGAGATGATTTATGTAAAGAGAAAGGTTGGTTTAATTGTAATCAATTCCATAATAAATTAAACATAGAAGCACATTATCACACAACGGGTATGGAGATTCTTGAATGGTGGTATGAGAATAGAGAACTTGGATATGTAGAAGCTTTTGTTACAGGAACAGGCACAGGAGGCACTCTGATGGGCTGTCGTAAAAGATTAAAAACTTTATTTAAAGATATAAAAACTATAGCAGTTGAACCTAGTGAATCTCCTGTAATGAGTGGAGGTGAACCTGGACTACATGGCATTCAAGGTATTGGAGATGGCAGTAAGTTTTTAGTAGATTTAGATGTTGTTGATGAAATAATTACAATTTCAACAGAAGAAGCAAGAGCAAGAAGCAAAAGACTAGCGTTGGAACAAGGACTCTTTGTTGGCATTAGTGCCGGTTCAAATATATTAGCAGCCGAAAGATTAATAGAACAACATAAAATAGAAGGACCTGTAGTTACATTCCTTTGTGATAGAGGAGATAGATATTTTAGCTGTTTGTAAGATATATAAAGAAAAACATTAATAATATGCCAAAATCAACAGAATCATTAGAAGCAACTTTATTAAAGCCTTATAGTAAATGGGCTATGAAAATTAGAAGAGTTTTAATTAACTTATATAGACCGATCTTACATGATCGTTCAGACTCATTCTTTAATTTAGATTTATTATTTTATCTTATGTTTACTCTTTTTGGATGTAGTGGAGTTTTATTAGCATTAGGTTTTGATCAACCAGAATTTAGTTATCCTTTTCTTTCAGGTTGGATATTAGTTTTTGTTAGTCAATTTTATTTAAGATTCTTTCCTCAAACATGGGCTGAAATGTACGACTATGAAAAAGCTGCATTTAGAGAATTACATAGACTTCGTAAGAATTGGAGTCCTAAATTAAAAAAGTGAGACTACTTGTTTTTCTATTTATTTTTACTTTAAGTTGCTCTCCATATAAAAGAGTAAAGCAACTTAATATGACGAATCCAAAGGCCAATAGAATTGCTAAAAGGTTTAAATACACTCAACCTCATAAAAGTTATAGTGATAAAAGTACATGGAGAAGAACGTTTAGAGTAGCCGGCCATGGGTATCATAGAACTTATTAAACAAATTGAATTTCCATCATATAATATACATGAAAGATAGAAAAGGCTTACAACACATCAGTGTTACCATAAAGGAGATTTATGATGCAATGAGGCCTAACGTCTATAAAAGCAAAAAGAAATACAGTAGAAAAAATAAACATAAAAATGAAAAAGATTAAAGGCGTAATTTACGACGTGTTTATAGGAACTTTAGGTATTGCAATAGCAGTTATACTTTTCCCAATTGCATTTCCATTAGCAGTATACAAATCAATTATTAATTCTAAAAGAACAAAGAATGGCAAGAAATAGTAAAGCACCAAAAAAATTAGCATGTAAGTATTGTGGCACAAACGTGGAAGTAGGAAAAGATACAGTATCGGTAACATGTTGGAGATGTACTGCAAAACTGGCAGGTGGCCATGAGTGGACAGATAAGATATTTTTAGATGAGATTGAGGCAATGGTAAAAGGAACCGACAATGTCAAAGAAGAAGAAGCCTGATCATATAGTTTATAACGAAGAAACAGGTGAATATGATGCCAAGAAAAAGGCATATCCAACTTCACTAAGTGCACCGGCATTTAAGCCAGTAATTCACGACAATTCAAATTCAATTAAGGCGTCTAAGTACTTTCAATCAAAGATGGACGAAATTAAGGCGGAGTATGATAATTTAATGAATGAATATGAGTGGACTACATTAGTTTATAATGCTGAATGTAACTTTGAACCCATCATGGGTGAAATATACCACTTATATGAGAGAGACGATATTTATTTTTTAAGTTTAATTGAACCAAGTTTATGGAAACAAAAACATTATGGTAGTTTTAGACTTAGTACAGATGGCAAGTGGGAAAAGGTTGAAACAAAGGAATAAACTTTAATATAATCAGTATGAAACAAGATAAAATAGAATTAAAGCCAAAGAAAAGAACCTTAAACGAATTAAGGCAAACTAAAGATACGGCATATAAGGCACCGTATGATTATAAAGTAACTGATGAGACTTTATTTACGTTTTCAAGAAAAGGATTAAGAAAACTCATAGAAGATTTTCAAAGCTCAAATGAAACAGTTGAACAGTTTGTTAATTCAATTATATAATGGACATATTTGACGATTATCCTGATTTTAAAGATGAAGATTTTATCTATGATTGGTGCGCATCAATGGATGTTATGTACAATATAGTTACTAGTGGTAAAACATTTGAAGAATACTTGTTAGAACATACTGCAATCTATACTTCTAATAATACATCAAATATTGAGGTAAATTATGCTAGTGAAAATCAAGATTTTATAGTTTATCCATTTGATCCAACAGACATTCAAAAAGAAAACTTAGAAGAATTACTAGAACATTTTGAAGAACAGGAAGAGTATGAGAAATGTGCCAAGATTAAAAAAGTAATAGATGGGTATAGTGAATAGTATTTTAGAAAAAATAAGTTGGAAAACTCATAAGTGGAATCTTAGTTTTGACTTACTACAAATTGATTTACATAATAATCAAGAATCTTGGGGATTTAAACTATTTAATTTTAGTGTAAATTATTATGATTATTCTTTATTGGCCTTTTTCTTTAGATTGCCAAATAAAACAACGGTTAAAAGATTCGCAATAGATCATTGGGATTTTTTATATCTATATAGACCTTTATATAGAGTATATGATAGACTAAATGATAGAGAATTATGGAATCCAGATAGCTTTACAATAATTGACACGATTAAATTAAAAATATTAGATAAATTATTTAACAGATAAATAATAATAAATTCATTAATAAAAATGTCTCTAAATAAAGATTCTAAAGTTTTATTTTTAGTCACATCAGCAATTAATACTCTTTTTGGTAATAATGAAAAGACTAGATTTGCTGAAACTATTGGTACAATTAACAGTATTAATGCTAATTTTAACAATGCAGATATTATTTTAATTGAAGCAGGTTTTAGAAAAATAGGACCTAGATTTACTCCTCATCTACCTAAAAACGTAAAGGTAAAATATTTCTACGAAGACCCTAACATAAAGCAATTTATGAAAGATGGTGTTTATTACTCAGTTGATGCTGCAAAAAGATTAGTTAGTCCAGAAGGTAAATCTATTGAAAATGATTTAAAACTATCTTTTATAAAAAATACAACAGAATGTTACATTTTTAAAAATACATTAGCAGATATAGATTATAGTAAATATGATAGAGTTTTTAAACTTTCAGGCAGATATTTATTAAGTCCTGTATTTAATATTAAAGATCATTCTAAAAAAGGAAAGGTTGTAATTCATGAAAAGTATCCATCAAATCAAGCTTTAATAACTGAAAGCCCTTTTCTACATTTTTGTTTTTTATGGAGTTTTTGCCCTTCTATGTCAAATGACATTAAAGAACTATATGATAGGTTAGAAGCTTGGTTAGATGAAAGATTTTCAAAAAGAACAGTCGCAGACATCGAACATGGAATTTATCACTTATTAGATAGTAAAAAAATTCATGGCATAAAGCCATTAGGGGTCTTTGCGCAAATTGGAGAAAAAGAATGGGTTCTTTCATAGAATCAATTATTTTAATTGATATATAATACATGTACATAAGTACATTCCAAAAAACAATTTAGTAAAATGGCACACATTCTAGAAGAGCCAACTTCTGGAATGAGACCAGAGCAAGAAAAGAAAGGACTTGCTAAAGCTATAAAGAGTGAAATTTTTGATTCTCTCTATATGGTTAATACCCAAGAAATGGATGATGATGATCTGTCTTTTTTCGGAATCGGTGGCCCGGCTTAATTAAAAATTAGGACTCCAAGTGGGTCCTTTTTTTTATTGATATATACTTTATGGAAAAAACAATATTAATTACAGGAGGTGCTGGTTTTATCGGATCCCATCTTGTAAGAAGGATGGTTAATAACTATCCAAGCTATCACATTGTTAACTTAGATAAATTAACATACGCTGGTAATTTAAACAACTTAAAGGACGTTGAAGATAAACCTAATTACACATTTATTAAAGCAGATATTGTAGATGCTGGTTCATTGAGTGAAATATTTACTACTTATGATTTTGATGGAGTAATTCATTTAGCTGCAGAATCCCATGTTGATAGAAGTATTACAAATCCAAATGAATTTATAATGACAAATGTTATAGGTACATTAAACCTATTAAATGAATGTAAAAATAATTGGCAAGATAAAAAAGATAGAATTTTTTATCACGTTTCTACTGACGAGGTTTATGGAAGTTTAGGAGATGTTGGAATGTTTACTGAAGAAACTTCATATGATCCAAGAAGTCCATACTCTGCATCAAAGGCAAGTTCAGACCATATTGTTAGAGCTTATTATCATACATTTGATTTACCTATTAAAATTTCAAACTGTAGTAATAATTATGGCAGCTATCAATTTCCTGAAAAACTATTACCTTTAATGATTAATAACATTAAGAATGGAAAAGATTTACCAGTTTATGGTAAAGGTGAAAACGTTAGAGATTGGTTATGGGTTGAAGATCACGCTGCTGCAATAGATTTAATTTATCATAAAGGTGCAATTGGAGAAACTTATAATATTGGAGGACATAATGAATGGACTAACATAGATTTAGTACATAGTTTATGTGATATAATGGATAAGAAATTAGGTAATGATGAGGGCACTTCTAAAAAATTAATTAAATTTGTAAAAGATAGAGCAGGTCACGATTTAAGATATGCAATAGATGCAAGTAAATTAGAAGTAGATTTAAGTTGGGTACCTTCTATTCAATTTGAAGAAGGACTTGAAAAAACAGTTGATTGGTATTTAGAAAATACTGAATGGTTAGATAGTGTCACATCTGGAGACTATGCTAATTATTATAAAAAACAATACAATTAGATGAAAGGAATTATTTTAGCAGGTGGTAGCGGTACAAGACTTCACCCTCTAACCTTAGCAGTTAGTAAACAGCTTATGCCAGTTTACAATAAACCAATGATTTATTATCCATTAGCCACATTAATGAGTGCAGGAATTAGAGAGATATTATTTATAACAACTCCACATGATAGCCATTTATTTAAAAACTTATTTGGAGATGGTAGTCAATTTGGTTGTGAGTTTAGTTATGAAATTCAAGAAGTTCCAAATGGCTTAGCACAGGCGTTTGTGATCGGTGCAGAGTTTATAGGCAATGATAAAGTTGCATTAATCTTAGGTGACAATATCTTTTATGGTGGTGAAATTAATAGAATTCTTGCAGAGTCTAAGAATCCAGAAGGAGGCTATGTATTTGCATATAGAGTCAGTGATCCAGAGAGATATGGTGTTGTAGACTTTGATGAGACTGGAAAGGTGCTTTCAATAGAAGAAAAGCCAGAAGAACCAAAATCTAATTATGCAGTTCCAGGTTTATATTTTTATGATAATAGTGTTATTGAAATTGCAAAGACGTTGAGGCCAAGTGCAAGAGGAGAGTATGAAATAACAGATGTTAATAAAGCTTATTTAGAAATGGGTAAATTGAATGTTAAGACTCTTGGTACTGGAGTAGCTTGGTTAGACACTGGTACTTTTGAATCTTTAATGCAAGCCAGTAATTTTGTACAAACTATTGAAGATAGACAAGGAGTTGGTGTAGCGTGTATTGAAAAGATAGCCTATGATAATGGTTGGATAGACAAAGAGCAAAGAGACAATTTAGCAGAATCTTTAATGAAGAGCGGCTACGGTAAATTAATAAAATAATTTAAAAACAAACTGTAGTATTTCCACGATATATACTTTATGGCTAGACAAATTAAGTTCGGAAATGTAAAAAAAGGAATGTCGCATATTTATCGCCACAATAAAAAAGAATTAGATAAATTAGATAACACCTTAATGAGTAGAAATGGCCTTTCTGAAAGGGCAATAGATGAAATTGATTTTATGAGAGATCAGTTGATTTTGCGCATGAATGACTGTATAGAAGATTAAACAAACATGTATTCTATTATATAATTATTAATGGAACTCCTAATAAAAAAGTGGCAATTAAGATTTGGAATCAGTGATTGGCAAATAAAAACAGAAAGAATTTTACCAGAACAAATAGAATATAGTGGTGAAACTTACTTTGTTGCTATTGAAAGAGACTTTGATAAAAAGGAGGGCACTATTTACCACGACATAGACCTTTGTGAAGAATCAATCATACATGAATTATTACATGTTAAAAATCCTGAAAAGGACGAAGATTGGGTAAATGCAGCAACACATCAAATTTTAAAATTAGAACACGAAAAATAAGTAAGAATGTTAGATTTAAGCCACATAATGAGATCAGGTAAACATAAAGGAAAAACAGTATCGTTTGTTTATCAAAAAGATAGAAGATATTTTAATTGGGTTGCAGAGAATAGACCAGAGATGTTAAAAAGCCATATAAAAAAATCACTAAACGATTCTTTATATTCTACTAGAAAAACACATACGAATCCACCCGACTTACCGAGAGGAGGAGCATTTGATGGTATTAAACCTAATATGACATTTTATCAAGATTAATATGAAAAGAATAGCAAATTTTATGGGCTTATTTATGGCAATGTTAGTTGCTATGTTTCAGCCATTACAAATTACTCATGGAACAGATGGATGTTGCGCTACCTGTCAAATGAAAAAAGAAGATGAAGACGCAATAGAGTTAGTAGAAGACAAAGGAGAAATAAGTTAATGAAAGAACCAAAAGAAAAGGCCCAAGAAATATTAAATGAAATGCATAAGTGTGGAGAAGGTATGATGATACCGTTAAGTGTAACTACGGATTGTGCAAAGGTAGCATTAAAACATATACAGCAACAAAGTCCAGATAATAATAAATATAACTATTGGAGAAAGGTTGCTGATTTTATAGATAAATAATATATGAAAACATATAAGGAGAATAATGTATAGGTTTTTAATATTATTATTGTTATTTTCAGTTCAGATTAAATCACAATGTGTTTCTGACGAATATAATAAACTACTACTACAACAAAATCAAACTGAATTTCCTTACGTTGATGATATTTCAACAAATAGAAGTGGCATAACGAATATTACAATTCCTGTAGTTTTTCATATAGTTTACAACACACCTTCTGAAAATATACCAGATGGTGTAATTTATCAACAATTAGAAGTTTTAAACGAATCTTTTAATTTAAGAAATGCAGACACTGTGATTTTAACTGATACTCTTAAGAAATTAGTTGGAAACTTTAAACTTAATTTTGAATTAGCTTGGAAAGATCCAGATGGAAACATTACGAATGGAATTACAAGAACTGAAACAAGCTATTCTGAATTCACATACTATCAACAGTATCATAAGAAAAAATACAACGGAAAAGAGCCATGGGATACTGAAAGGTATTTAAACATTTGGGTTTGTGATTTATCACTTGGACTTTTAGGCTATGCTCAATTTCCAGGAGGCCCGGTTGAAACTGATGGCATTACAATGGACTATGAATTAGTAGGAGATAGAAAATATAATTGGTGTTCAAGCCTATATGATGGAGCACATGGAGGAAGGATTCTTGTACATGAAGTTGGGCATTGGTTATCAATATTTCACCCATGGGGCTACACTACTGAATGTGGAAATGATATGGTAAATGATACTCCACTACAAAGAGGGCCAGTTCAAATATATCAAAATTGCCCAGATACTTTATTCTCAGAGTGTTATGGAGATAGTAATAGAATTTTAGTAAAAAATTATATGGACTACTCTGGCAACAATTGTATGGTTGCATTTACACCTGGTCAAGTTGCAAAGGGACTTAATTCGCTTAATGTAATGAGACAAACTATGCTTGAAAGTTATGAACCTAGGCCGGTTGTAGAAAGTATATTAGATTTTAAAATATTACAACAAAATAGTAACATACACATAGTACTTCCACCACATGATGATTATTTACAGTTAGAAATGTATAATCTAAATGGTAAGCGTTTAATAAACTTTCCAATAAACAGACAAACAATTATTAATTTAGGAGGATCAGGATTAGCGGATGGTGTATATTTAATAAGAATCCTAGGAGGATCAAATCTTAATTCAGTTAAAAAATTCTATAAACATAATTAGTTTTTTTCATATAATAAATATGAAAAGTAAAGAAGAAATAGCCTTAATGTGGATAGTAGTCATTATTACAGGGTTAGTTACAGTTGCACTAATGCCAGCAATATTAATAGTTGGAGTTTTAGGTTATTGTGCATGGGGATTATATAGACATTATTCTGATAAATTATAAGTATGTGGATAATAGGAATTTTATTTATTATAGGCTTATCTGTTATTTTAATCACATGTTTAGCTGAGGATGCAAAAGAAAACAGAAGCTAATCGAAAATATGATCTCATAATAGGTAAACAATCAATCGACGTTTTTAATTACTATAATGTCGATGAATTACATGGCCTTAATAGGCAAGATTGTACAGAGTACAATGAAACTAAAAAAGACGTATATATTGCAGGTCTCTGTAATTGGTCACCTCACAACCCTCTAAGAGCATTTGTGTTTATCAATACGTTTAGATTTAATAATACATATGAAGATGTTAGTTTAGTCTATCATGAAATGATGCATCTAAGCCTAAGAATCCATGGTTGGAAGCCTCAACTAGAAGAAGAGATTATTACATTTGCAGAGCAGCAAACTAATGATTTTTTTAAAATATATAATAAATGAAACATGTAAAACTATTCGAAGAGCTTATTAATGAAATAGGTGATGCTGGTGCAAAGCCATATAAATGGAAATGGATGGATCCTAAATATACTACATATTCTAAATTCAAAACAGATTCTGGTTTAAAATATCAAGTAAATACGGAAATAGATGATAGAAGTAGAATTAATCATGGTCTCGTTTTAACAATAGAATATGGAATTGAAAATGGTGGTCAATATTCTACAGTAGACTATGAAGTAGTTACTAATAGAGGTGAATTGTTTAGAATTATGGCAACCGTCGTAGATATTGTAAAAGCATTTATGAAAAAATATCCAGAAGTAGAGTATATAGAGTTTGAAGGTTCAAAAAACGAGACTGAAGATCAGAGAAGAAACAAACTTTATATGGCATATATCAAAAAACACTTAAAGCCAAAAGACATTGAAGATGATGGCAATACAATAACTGTAGAACTATGAAACACTTAAAGATCTTCGAAGAATTCTATAAAGACACTAACTATAGACTTTATTTTAAGTTTACACACTTGCAAATGGAATTGGTAGACTATTTTAGCCATCAAGAAGAAGGCAGACTAGACCAAAAGCGCGCAATAAAACTTGGTAAACAATATATGTCAAAACATCACACAGGCAAGTATGTGCCACAGAAATACATAGAGTATATGTACACTGTAAAGTTAGACGATGACTTTAATGAAATAGAAACAATAGACGAAGCATGAAATATGTGTATTTAACACAAGCCGAAGAAGAAGCTTTAGTAGAAAAGTATCTAAATGGAAATACAAAGTCTTTTGGCCCTCTATTTCAAAAATATCAAATTATTTTCTATAAAAACATTAAGAAATGGTATGGTAGTGCATATGAAGACACAGAAGAGATAAATGATATGGCCATAGATTTTCTTGGTAAAATAAGCAAGAAGCTTCACCTATATGATAAGGAAAAGGCACAGTTTAATACTTGGATGTCTAATTCTATGAGAAATTTCATTATGGAATATTGGAATACAAAGAAGTTGCAAAAAAAAATGAAAAATACAGAAAGACTTGACGATCATATAGGAATTGCAGATCCAGATGCATGTATAGAATCAAAATTAGAACGACAAGGACATAAAAAGCTTATTAGAGAGATGATAGAATCTCTAGGGCCCGAAGACACTAAGATGTTTAATGAGGTACTTGTAAAAGGTGAATCAATGGCGAGAACAGCAAGAAAAATGAATATGAAATACAGTACTTTTGAATATAGATTTAAGAGGCTTAAAAGAAGATTAGAAAAGTTTAGACCATAGTAAACAAATAGACAATTCTCCATATAATATATATGGGACTAGATATAACAAGTTATTCCAACTTAAAAAAAGGAAAAGAATCAGAAGACGGTATTTATATAGGTAAAGGACCTGAACATGTTACTAGACATCAATATAGTGAAGGTTGGTATGAACCGACTCTAGAAACAGAAGGTCATTACTTTAGAGCTGGAAGTTATGGTGGTTATAACCAATTTAGAGGTCATTTATGTGCAGCCATTCATGGAGTAGAATGTGAAGAATTTTGGACAAACGATAAATACAAAGGAACTGCATTTTACGAACTAATAGATTTTTCAGATTGTGAAGGAGTAATAGGAGTAGAAGAATCCAAAAAACTACATGCTGAATTTGTGTCACATAGAGACACTTTTAAAAACTACATAGAAAGTAAGCTCAGAGAAGATGAAATCGACACCCTTGCATACAGCCACTGTATGGAGAAATATGATGATTGGACTCTAGCCTTTAAAATCAGTTCACAGAATGGAGCTCTCTTATTTGGCTAGATATATAAATAGAGATGAAACACTTAAAACTATTCGAACAACGGGAAGAAGCCAAGATTCAAAAGGCCATTAATAAGAAACTTAAAGGTCTCTCTAAAGAAGGCCAAGAAATGTTTATAGAAGACATCCTCACATTCATTAGAGACTATTAGAAAAATAGGGTTAAATATATAATAAATGAAAACGTACGAACAATTTACAGCAGAGAACTTACAAGATAAACTTGCTAAGAAGAGAGCACTCAGAAAATTTGATGAACTTAAGTTTAAGTCTAAGATAAAGGGTAAACAAAAGGAAAAGGTATTACAGTTCTTAGATACACACTGGAACTTTGAACTACAAGGCACAGAAGTTTGGTGCATCGGCGGCCCATCATATGATCGTGAAAAGGTTATTATCAACAAAGACGGAGAACATCATGTGTTAGCCATATGAAAACAAGAGCATCAGTTAAGAAACGCCACCCAGAAGATAAACTAGTAAGACGTAAAGGCAGACTATTTATAATTAATAAATCTAACCCTAGATATAAACAAAGGCAGGGTTAACTAACACCAAATAATGAGTAAAGCATATTTTAAATTTCTTAATACAAAGGACATGGGTTTTCACCATGTAGAATCAACAGGCACATTAGAAGAAGACATCTTAGAATCATTTATAGCCACCTTTTGGGATATGAATGGAATAGAGGAAGATGCAGAAGAAGCCAAAAAATCAAATAGAATCATATTAGATCTTGGTTACAATATAGGCAACGTTGAATACAGAGACCAAGATGACAATATAGTCCTAGAAGTAGAGTTTGATGTTTGGTAAAAAATAGGGTTAAATATATTAATGATTAGATTAATATTAATATGCCTCTTATTATTTTTAAATAGTTGTGAAAAAGGTTGCACAGATCCGAATGCAGCAAATTATAATTCTAATGCAAAAAAGGATAATGGCTCCTGTTATTACTTAAATCCACCAACCAATTTAAATTTTACAATTCAAAATGAACAAAATAGTAGGCTTGTAACGGTTGAGGCCTCAGCCGCTAATGAAAACTATTTTACAACAACATTTTTTGAAAACAATGAAGAGACTACAGTGCAATCAGTTGATGGATTTGCTATGTATACTTATAGTGATACAGGTTGGCAAAAGATTCGGGTTAGAGCACATTTAAATGCAACTTCATATATTGAACAACTTGACAGCGTAAATTTAAGTTTTGGTCAAATAGTAGACATTGGCTATCAATCACCACAAAGCTATCCTGGCTTACAAAATGTGTGGAGTGATGAATTTAATGATTCTGTGATTGGTGATGACTGGACATTCGAGATAGGCACAGGCAGCAATGGGTGGGGCAACAATGAATTACAATATTATAGAGAAGAAAATACAAGACTAGATAATGGTTATTTAATAATCACAGCAAAACAAGAAAACTACGGAGGAAGACAATATACATCATCACGTATAATAACAGAAAACAAACAACAATTTCAGTATGGTAGAATAGATGCAAGAATCAAGCTACCATATAGCCAAGGCATCTGGCCAGCCTTTTGGATGTTAGGTCAAAATTTTAGACAAGTAGGTTGGCCCTATTGTGGAGAGATTGACGTAATGGAAATGATAGGAGGACAACTAGGAGATAGACAAGTTTTTGGTACTCTACATTGGTATGATAATGGCTATGCCAGTTATGGAGGTAATAAAACATGGCCAACTCCATTACATCAAGAATTTCACGTATTTTCAATAGTTTGGGACCAACAACAAATCCGTTGGTATATAGACAATCAACAATATCACCAACAAGACATAAGCCAAATTCCAGCATTCCAATTACCACATTTCTTTATTATAAACATAGCAGTAGGAGGCAACTGGCCAGGCAGCCCAAATGGACAAACACAACTGCCACAACAAATGGCAATCGACTACATTAGAGTCTTCGAATAGAG
>VMHT01061429.1_pt1 | contig 14333 bp, 20 predicted proteins | sample 4693611 | NCBI WGS metagenome assembly VMHT01 (sample SAMN12280063, study PRJNA550983) | marine metagenome | isolation source: seawater sampled from same location over 5 years 0.02-0.2 micron viral filtrate | place: USA: collected off the coast of southern California halfway between the port... ... | reverse complement strand
TGAACAACCGCCTCCCAGAATCGAGCATCCTGGTGGCGGTTCCATCGTTGTTCGTTGCCTAGGCATTTGGCCGCAAAGAAGATTCCGTCATGGTGTCCGAAATCCTCGATCAGACAATTTGCGACGTAGTGGGTCCTGCTCTTCATAGGTTCTTCCTTTGTTTGGGTGTCTCTTCCGCTGGCATTATATCGCAGGAATCGGAAATGTGCTGAAGAATTGGACGAATAAAAAAACATTGTTCAATTATCGGGAAACATCCGGAAAAGTGTTGAAGGATCAAGCGATATCCGATACAATCAGGGATCGCAATTCCGCGATGATGAAAGGAAGAATCATCATGTATCATGTTGACACCGAGGGAACCGTCCGCGTCGATTCCAATGGCGATCGGTATGTTGTCCTGGATGGATGTATTCAGATCCCGGAATGGATCGAGCAGGATCGGATCACGACCGGCAATCCCGACCATCTGGACATCCATGCTCTGGAGGCCGTGGCATGTCATGGCTGCGATTCTGGAGCGTATATGCCTGCCGTGACCTATGGCGATGCTGCCGACACGATGAACGAGAACGGCGACGATGTGGTCGCCTACGTCCAGGATTGGCACGAGCAGGTCCGTCTCCAATTGAAGATCCCGCACGATTCAACGTGGAACAATCTTGCCACGTTCTTCCTTTCCCGTGCTGTCGAGATCTGGACGCAATCCGTTCTCGACATCATCGAAGATTGGGACGAGGAAACCAAAGAAGACATCGACGACGACGACGACGACAACATCGTGGCACCCGAAGAATGCCAGGAGGAACAGAATGCTTGACAATGACTATCGCTATTCAGATGAATACGACGCCGACTTCGAAATCGAGAAACTCAGAGAATCAAAGATGGAAGTGCGGCAGAACATCCATGCCAAGAATCCCGCTGCCATTGAAATGATGGAAGCAGAATTGAAGCGGATATGGGATCTGATCTGCGAATGGGACGGCATCCAAGCGGATAGCATCGTGGTCCGATTCTCGGCATCGAACCCTTACAGAGCCGAGCTTGATCGGGTAATCTGTACAATGCAGGAGGCAGGAATGCGAGTGGATTTCCGGCCAGGAAACTAGACCAGATCTCTTTCATCACCCGTCGTCAGTCATCCCGGACTGGCGGCGGTTTTTTTATGGCAAGGTGTAATCGATGACAGAGTCGGCGATGTTCTCGCCGGTCGCACTCGGCAGGACAAGGCCACGATCGCCAAGACCAAAGAATCGTTCGAACTCCAGAGCGAGCTCGCCGTCGCTCGTTGTTCCTCCACCGCTGCTGCCGACCACAATACGATTGGTGACAGCCGTGGTGAATTCGTCTTGTTGCCTGAACGGCGTAGAGCCTGAGATCAGCTGGTAGTACGGCGTTCCTGGTGTGGCCTGATTCATCTTGGCGATGGCGACCTGATCGACCGTCACTTCTGAATTGTTTGTGACGTTGCCGGAGAAGCGGATATCGATGTAGCAACCAGACGGTACATCCTTCGGCGTGAAAACGCAGGCATGGAACAGAGCATAGCTCGTGCCAAGGTCGCCGGTCGCGACGTTCAAGGCGCAATGCCGTCCGGCCTCCTCATCGTTCAGGATTGCATCATCAGATGACCTACGAAGCGAAATGATGAGCGACACGCCAGGTGCCGTGGCGTTCCGCTTCACCGCTGCCGAGATGGTATAGGCACAGTCCGGATGAATCCGACCGGCACTGGCGGTCTGGTCGTCAAGGTTCTGCTTGATATTCGGGTTCGTGCTGCCGTCGCCGGTGAACTTGAGTGCATTGGTGCCGACGTATGGGTCCGCGACCAGTTCAATGTGAGTTCCAGCAGTCCCAGTCACGCGAGTCCAACGCACCGGAATGTTCGACTCGAATTCTTCGAAGTCAGAGTTGGCAGACACGTTCTTGCCATCTGAACTGCCGTGATCTTGTCCGGCACTAACAGCTCTTCCGAGTGCCTTGATGCCACTTCCCTTCGGCCATTCTTCGTGGAAACTCGGAACGGATCGCTCACCCTCGACTTGGTATATCTCTTGACGTTCAAGCACGTTCCTTGTGTTGGAATCAACAACGACGGTCGTGCGGATCGTTTCCGACTTGACGCTTGGCATGTCGAACACGGTTGCGTTGGTCAGGTGTCGAATCGGCGACATGGCATAGACGACGAAGATGCCGTTGCCTGCATTGCCGCTCGTCGCGGTTCCACGACCAAGAGTGGTGCCACTTCCAGGGACGGACACATAGCCTTGCGTGCTACTGGTGTTCGTCCTGGCGATCGTCTTGGAGTCAGCCAGCATCAATCTTGTGAGATTCAGCAGAGCCTTGTCGGTGTTGTAACCTTCCAAGTTGGTTTCGGCATCGATCATCTCCAAGAGGGTGAGGCTGGTATCGCGAGCAATCGCACTCACGAGCGGATCGTTGTATTGCTCGAACCCTCTGATGCCAGCCGTGAGATTCGGCGTGAGGTCACGAGAGGCATTCGAGGCGAAGGTCGCCATCGTGCTGTCGTAGTTGGTGCGAACGCCAGCACGCTCCTTCCGGAGCTGCTTGGCGAAGGCAAAGAGCCGACCGATCCTAGTGAACAGACCGTTCGTCGATGTGTACGTCAGAGCCATTGTCGTTCCTCGTTGGGAATGCTTCGTTCAGTTTCGCTCGCCGCTTGCCGCAGCCGCAATCCTTTTCAGTGATTGTCGAAACAAGATCAACAATCGCCTTCGCTCCAGTGAACTTGGCAGCATTGGCGATCTTGTCGCCTAATCCTCTGCTCGGTCCTTGGTACTTGTCGCACTTGGAACAATCATCGGAGGATGGCTTGCCTTCAAACAAACCAATCTCGCATTCTCCTCCGTTGAAGTGTCGGCACATCTCGCCACTATGTCGTTCCTCATTCATCCCTCTGGACTCCACTCCTGGTCAGGACAGAGTGTGCCGTTGCCGGACCAGTCATATTCCTGCGGCACGATAGTCAGATCCACATAGCCGCTCAATCGTTGGAGGTAATTCGCATACGATCTTCGAGCGATGCCGTTTGAATCACAAGAATTCTGGATGACCATTCTGCCTGCAGTGTTGTAATTGATTCCACCATTGCCAGGACCAAGCTGAGTGAGTGCATCATTCTGGCTGAGGCGATCGAACCACAGATTGTTGATTGATCCTTCGTCAGACGGCGGGTGGTAGTCGTCGTAGTATTCCGAGCAACCACTGACCATCGCTCGCGGGTCCGGTCCCGTATATGGTTCACTGGTGCATTGTGAAATGTAGTATTCGCCAGGGAAGTTCCGCTGAGGCCTGAAGAGATTCGGATTCGGCGTTGATGATCCGCCACCCACATACCCCGTTGCCGGACGAAAACCATCGAATACATCATTCCATCCGAGGTGGCAGAACTGAGGAGTAATCACTTCGTTCTGCACGCCACCGTTGTCGATGCAATTATGATTGCCAAGATTGTCCAGTTGGTAGTCGGCAGGGTTCAAGATCGAAGCCAACATTGATTGTCGTTGATAGAAATGCTTCGGTATCTGTCCGCTCAAGGTCAACATGCTACCCATGCGGTGATCTTCCATATTTCGAAACATCTTCGACCAATAGGTTCTGCCTGTGTCTACTCCCGCACCGGTGATTGGATTGTCGTATTCTCGACGGAACGTCAGTGGTCGATAGACCACAGGGTTCGGGTCGAAAGGCGTGTTGCTGAATCCTGAGATGCCTATCTGAACAGCATCGGGTACGCCGAAGATTGATTGCTCCATGATGCCGCCAATGGTGTAGGCGTTGTGCTCTCGGAAGGCATATACGGAATCACGTACCTCCGGCCGGTCGTCTTCATCAAACTTGGACAGTTGCGTATAGTTCTCATCTGGCACGCCAGCGTAGCCGCAATAAGAATACGGCCGGTATGCTCCTGATGTTTGATATCTGTTGATGTTGCGTCCCGTACGAAGCGATGGACCGGCACGCTCAATCAGCGACGAACCATTCGTGATGAATCCGTCGATGCTTGGAATGATGAAAGGACCACCACGCCACTGAGGCGGTTGGTCTTGGATCTGTGTTTCGTCGAAGTATTCAAACGGGTTCGGCCTGCTTTTGTAGGTCGTATACGACTCGTTCGTACCCCAGTCCGCGTATGTGCTTTTCTTGTTGACGTAACCTTCGAACTCAGCACTGGTGTTCCGCAATGAACAGAAGCCAGTCGGCAAACTAGAATTCGGCCTTCCTCGCGTGGACATATAGCAGACGCCAGACTGGTAGGCACGGAAGCCGAAAGCGTACCGGTCACTAGTCAGCTGCTTGTTGAGGAAGATTTCTGGATTGTAATCAAAGCCACTGAGCTGTCTGTTGTAGTTCAACTCCATCGAGAAGATGTAGTAGAACGATCGGTCGCACACTTCAAGAAGTGGCTTGCAGCAACAGCCAGACATCAAACTCATGGACAGACCACCGTGAATTGTGGCGGCGAAGGGTACGCCACGAAGTATTTTCTTGCAGGAATTTCGCTTCCATCCGGCGTGGTCTCAGCAGCTAGATTCATGACGTATCCAGCCAATACAACCTCATTGCTGTTTCCAGTCTTGAATCCTCCGATGCGCAAACCTATCTCTGCGTCGATGTTCGTTTCGCCTGCTTCAAAGTCTGGAACCTGATACAAGCCATTCGAGTAGAGCGAGAAGTCTAGGATTGGGATCAATTCATCTTCCGGATCAACGAAGACAGGTCGAAGGTATGAAAAGCCAACCTCTTCATCGAAGACGTTCTGAACCTCAAACAACCGACCACGATGTTCGACCGCTGGAATGAAAATGCTTTCTTCATCAACGTCGGAGCCAGTACCGTCATCACCGAAAGCAATATTGACCGTACTTGGTTCAGTCACCAGAACAAATTGCTGCCGAGGCGCACTGCCTCCAGGGACGAGAACGTATCGCTTCCGGCCGTCCGTTCTTGGTATCACCATGCAGAATGTGAAACCACCTGCGAATCCATCATCCGTGCTGATCGCGTAGGTTCCTTCGGCGGCACTGCCAGAACGGAGCTGCTGTCCACCGAACTGCTTCAACGGTTCATAGTCGGAATCTGTTTGCTCCACCAGCTTGTCCGTAGGCAAGACGGAATCTTCATAGTCACCGCGGACCATGACCTCTTCCCAATCAAACTTCTGAACGCCTACTTCTGAAGAGCCTGCTGGCGTTGCATACACCAACATGGTACGGATTGGTTTCGACTGCGAATCTTGCTCTCGTTCAATCGCAGAGGTCTCGCTCGTTTCCTTCATGCCATCGACTCGATTCAGCAACTCATTGAGCTGCGAGAAGTCAATGCCGCCAACACGGCCTTTGCGGAAACGAGGTAGGTCAGCCATCAGTTCCTCCTGGCGAAAACGGTCATCACAAGACTGCTTGCCGCACTTGCCTGAGCGTACAAAGCATCACCTTTGACAAGATACATCGGCGCATCAGAAATGACCATCGAGGCATTCTTGCGAACGTCGATCTCGTTGAACAAAGAATACTCAACGCCGGTGCTTGCACCTCTCGGTACGTGTTGGATTGAAAAGTTCGCCACGGAATCAGTCACGTTAGCCACGACGATGGTGTCGATTGCGATGATTGTCTCCGAATCACATCGCAGGAACTCCAGCAAATTGGTCGAAAGATATCCCTTGTGATACTTGGCTCGCGACAGCGGGAACTCTTCACGAATCCTGGTGAAGCCACCGTTCGGTAGCAGAGTCGTGCCATCTTGTGTCTCGGGTATCTCAACAGCACGACTGGTTCGCCGACGCATCGGCTGCATGCTGCTGTCCATACCACCAGAAATGTTTGAGAAGCCGTAGGTCATACGTTGAACATTCGGTATTGAAGATTGACCGTGGCCGTGTCTGCCTGTGCGAACAGGTCAGCTTCAGAGGCACGGCCGATGGCATATTCACCAGGAAGCAACTTCAAGAACGGACGAAGCGTACCGCCGATCGCATCGGTAGTCGTCCGTCCGATCTCGACGAAGTTCGTGCTGTCGATGTTCCGGAAGAAGAAGAAGCCACCATTGGCGGCACCACTGTTCTCGATGGCCGAATGTGTGCTATGGCCGATCGCTTGGATGCCACTTGCTTGCGTGAAAGTCGAAACGTCTACCAAGATCGAACCTGGATTGATCGTCTCAGACACGTTCGTCGTGTTGAATGCGAGCGAGGCTGTCACTGTCAGTTCGTCTGCCATGATTGATCTCAGCTGAAGTTGGTCGAGAGTGAAGAGAAGTTTCCGAGTGCATTGAACGGTTGCACCCAGTAGACGAACGCTGCTTTCTGTTCGGCGTTCAAGATCGGTTCGCCATCCTGATCCAAAGCCACCTTCTGTTGTAGATGATAGTCCGAATCTTGGACAAATGAATGCGTGACCAAGAGCGAACTCTCGCTGTTACGGCGGACCGTGGCACCTCGGTACAACACAGTGCCAGCAGGATATCGACCGAGGAACGTTCCGTTGTTTCTTCGGAATCGCAATGCGCGAATGGTGTCTTCGATCAGTTCCTTGCTTTCTCTAGTGTGGACTTCAGTCACGGTCAGTTCGGTGATGTTCCGTTGGATTGAGATAGGCGATCCGGCAGCGTCGACTGAATACCCGCGAACCTCAATATCGCCAGTCACCAAACCAAGAATCGGATACGTCACACCGAGCCGGAACGCAGGCGCGAACTCAGAGCGGATGTCCGATGTCTTTTCAACAAATCCGATTTCGCCGCTCAACAGACCGTTGTCATCTCCTGGAACATTGCCAGTGATGAGACCAGTACCCTTGCCAGTTTGTTCGTAAGTAAAGACGATTTCGTAGGCGTCACCAGAGCCTGCGATCGGCGTGCATGTGTAGTCGATCATTCGGAGGCTGCCAAGATTCGGGAACTCAGTACCGAATCCAGGCAGCGAGCTTCCACCATTGATTGCTTGAATGATGAAAGCAACATTCGTGACATCCGTCGCATAGAACTTGCGAGTGGCAGTCGCCTTGCGTCCACTTGTCTGGATGCTTCGGCTATCTAGTGCTTCGGTGTAACTAGGCAAGTGTCACTCCTGCGCTTGGCTTGCTTGTGTTTTCGGCAATCTTCTCCAGAAGCTCTTGCGACTTCTTCTGGATCTTGTTCAGTATCTTGGCCTCGTTCACCTGTACCGGAGCAGCAATCGTGAACGAACCAGCGGCAGTCTGGAAAGATGTGGTCGCCGACTTTGCTTTGGCTGCCTTGTCCGCCTCCTCCGCTCGCATCTTGGCGATCTCCTCTTCTCCTTCCGCCTTGATCTTCGCCAGCTTCTCTGCTTCTTCTGCCATCTTCTTCGAGTCGGCGAGCATCTTCTCCCGCTCCGACTTCTCGTCTTCGATTGCTTGTACTCGCTTCAAATCTTCCAGCGCAAACTTCTTCCGGAACTCAAGCTCCCTCGCCAAGCCTTCGTTGCCAGCCTCGCGAGCAGCCTTGATCTGCTCATCATACTTCCGGCGTAGATCATTCAGCTCACGCTGCTTCTCAAGCTCCCGCTGTGCGATTGGATCGCCTTCGACTTGCAGATCCTCTTCTCGCTTGCGCAGATCCTCTTCTTCTTGCTCAATGGGAGACAAGATGGATTCTTCTTCCTTCCTCCTGGCCTCTCGTTCTTCTTCGGCTTTCCGCTGCTTCTCAACTTCCTGCGCCTGCTTCAACAACGCGGCCAACTGCGCTTGGACGAGGCGTAGCCGTTCGGCTTCCTTCTTGTTTCCGGCTGCCGTTGCTTCGGCGATCTTCTGTTGAAATTCGAGTTCGAGCTTTCTCTGTTCGACGATCGCAGCCGATGTATCTTCGATACGATCACGCAACGCGGCGATACGTTGTTCAAGATCGAACTCTTGCTTGATCTTCTCGACCTTCTTGGCTCGACGTTCGGCTCGCTTTGCTTGCTTCTCGGCGGCCTCTGCTTCCTTCTCGGCAAGTTCGGCAGCGTCCTTCTGTGCGATCAGGATGCCTTTGCGAATGGACAGCTCATCTTCGGCAATCTTGATCGACTCAATACGCCTGGCAAGATTCGCAGTGAGAGCCTTTGATTCTTCTTGGAATCCTAGCTTCGCTTCTTTGATTCGAGCTATCTCTGCTCGTTCCGTTTCCCTGATCTGAGCTATACGCTCTTGGTGTTGTGCTTTCAGCAGCTCGTTCTGTTCTTTGAACGAACTGGTGAGGATGTCCGCCTCAGACACACCCTGGACGGAAAGAAATTCTCGTTGTAGTTGGAGATTGCTGGCGAGAATCTGCGCCTGATACGAGGCATCCTTCTGCGCCTGTTCGAGAGCGAACAGAGCGTTCCGTGCTTCGATAGCAGCATCAGACGTTTCATGCAACGCCTCGGCGAAGTCGTTGAACGCCGTGATCGTTGGACCGATCAATGGCAAGGATTCGAGTGCAGCCTGTGCCTCTTCGGCATCACCAGACATGCCACGCACCGCTGCCGCTGCCAACTTGAATGTGGCTTCGACAGCTGTGACAAGTGCCAAGATCTTGGCAACGGTCTTTGCTAGCTTGCCGATTCCAGGTTCAACACCATCGGCGATGTTCGTGCCAATGGTCTGTCCAATCTCGACAGCGGCATCGGAGAGTGCCTGCATCTCCGAATCAAAAACGTCTTGGAATGAACTGTTGAATCGCTGAGCTGATTGACTACCAATAGAAGCCGAATCGGTGACCAGCCTCTGCATCCCGCTACGGAAAGCGTCAGATGCGCCGCTGGCACCTTCACCGCCGATCTCGCCGAACTGGAACAGAAGCTGCTGACCATCTCGCTTGGTCGTTTGCGTCCATTCGAACATGAACTGTTGACCAGCCTTGCGACCAGCCTGCCTCGCCATGTTCTCAATCTTCGACGCTTGTTCTTTGACCGACGACATGACCGACTTGGCAGTCTTGTCAATGTCCGACTCAATCTGTTCCAAGCCAGGACGAAGCGAATCAGCTAGAACATCGCCAGCCTGCTTGGCACCAGCAGCCAAATTCTCTTGGAGTTGATTGCCTTGCTTCTTCGTGATCTTGTCAGTGGTAGACGCCGACGAAGACATCCGCTGCTCGACATAGGCCAGAGCCGAATCGAGCTTGGCAGTCAGAGCCTCAACAAGAATTTCGAGCTTGAAGTCAGACACGCTTTGCCTTCCGCATCTCGCGCTCTACATAAGCACGATGGTCCACGTTTCCAGTCTGCTTGTTTGAATCATCGAATTTCTCGATGATCGCCATCAAGTAGCCATTGAACTCGTCGATCGGAAGGCGAAGCGGATTTGATATGCCAGGAAGGTGCTCGGCGATGATCGCCGCTTCCCTTATCCAGTCCCGACCGCCTTCTGATCCTTTCCCTCAGTCCCGCTTTCCTCTGCTTGCAAACCATCAAGATCAATTCCAAGGCAACCGAGAGCGATCTGTGTGAGACGCGTAGGGTCCAGATGATTCATCGTCTCTGGATATTCGCCACCCATCGCATGACGGATGATGGCGTACGCGCCGGCACTGGTAAAGGCAGACCGGACCACCGTTGCGGATAGTCCGGCCTCCTTGCGGTGTGCCTGGAGACGAGACAACCGCTCTTCGCCTTCGATCTCTGCATCCTTCATGTCTTGCAGCAGATCGTTTCGTTCTCGCTCATTCTGGAGCACCGACATGTCGATGATCTGTTGAACAGTGAGCTTCGGAATCAGGATGGTCTCGCCATCAATCGTCACCGCCTGTGGAGTCATTCTTCGCTTCCTTCTTCTTTTCAGACTTGGTAGTAGTAGCCGGAGTGGCTTTGTGAACCGTTGCGTTTGCGACCACCTGCACAGATTTGTCGACTCGTTGTGCCTCAATCTTATCGACAATGGTTTCGTCGAAGATCCTGCAGTGAGCCTTCGCCTTTTCAACGGCCTGCTCTTCGCTCAGTCTTCCAGGACTCAATCGCACTTTGCGAATGGTCCCATCGACAAACCTGAAGATGACTTGCCAATCCATGCCGTTCGGATTGACAATGCCGCCATGAATCAGCCTGTTCAGTTGACCTTGTTCGCTCATCATGAACCATCCTCATCCCAGGTCACGACCGGACCCGTGGTGTCAGAACATTCGAAGTTGAATGTTACCGTGCTTTCACCGTCATTGGTAACGCTGAAGTCGATGCTGTTGAAAAGCACAGACATGCCGATGCCAACTTCGGTCGAGCTGATTGCAGCATTGCTGTCAGCATTGACCAGGAAAAGAACAATAGCACCACCGGCGCGATCACTAAATTCCGCAACAGCAGCATCACCGGAACCAGTGGCGTGCGGGATGGGAGCGTAATCACCGGCACCAGCACTGCCTCCATCCTTGAAGATAGGCATGCCTGCTGCCGAACCTGTGCAGTCAATGACACCCGAACCTCTACGATCAGCGAACGTGGCGCCGAAGCCAGTCGTGTTGATCGAAGTCCTGGTGAAAGAAGCCGACCAGCTTTTCAGTGTGGCATTGAAACCAGTAGGCATGACAACGAAACCATCAGAACCGTGAGCGTATGCCATTGTTCAGACCTCATCCCAAATAAAGGCAAGGTTCGAAGTCCCTGCGATTTCGAAATTGAAAGCGATGGTGCTGTCACCATCAACGGCTGCACCTACATCGACCTGTGTGAAAACACAATCGATGTTGACGCTACATTCCGTCGAACCAGCATCGTGCCAGGACAGCTTGACCTGTTCAGCAGCACCGTCGGCAATAATGCCGGAAAGTCCGTTCGTGGTGCCGGTTGCGTATTGAACGATACCTGCGGCCGAGCCAGTGATGTCCAGAACCTTCGAAGCAATTCGCTTCTGTCCTGCATTGCCGAAGGCTGTGACAATAGAAGTCGGACGAGTAAAGGAAGCCGACCACGTTTGAATGGCTCCCTTATATCCCGTCGGCATCGTGACGTTTCCATCCGATCCAATGAGTACGGTCATTTGAGTTCCCTACGAAGAAAAGGCCATGATTTCAAAACGCGAATCGCACCGTAAGTATTCGCCTTCCAACTCAGGAGCACCACGGTTGAGGCTCCTACTGTAACCACGAGAATGTCCAGAGATGGTCAACTCGGTGTTGTCGAACAAGGCGAACAATTGAGCTTCGTAGCCGAGCATCGCATCGGCACCACTCTCCGCCTTATCAAATATCGAAACTGTGAATGTTGCCGTCTGCTTGCGAGAGCCACCGAAGAAATGTTCGGTGGTCGGTTGATCTATGCTGTACGTCGCCAACGGCAACGCTGAATTGCTTGGAGCGACGAGAAGGCGAATCCTGGCACCCACGCTTGTGCGAAAGGCATTCGAGATCGCCAACCCTGTTCCGCCTCCAGGAACGTAGGTTGTGCCGTTCAATCGAGTGAATATGGCCTGCGTGAAAGCCTGCATCAGTTCGGTCCTCCCGACAGTTGCCTTAAGCCTTCAGACAGAATCTTGCCTGTTCGGGTTTCGAGCTTCTCCAGAACGGCAGAATCGGTGACGGTCGGACCAACATATGGACGAGCAGCCAGTGTCCAAGGCTTGGTCTTCTTCATCCGAGCAGCAAACGGACTCGACTTCTTGGCGAAAGCAATGTCGGTTCCTGGAATCGGATTGCCTTGCTTCTTGGCGATTGCCTTGCTCTTGAAGAACGGCTGTCCGCCTGGGTAATCATGGCCGAACTCAAGCACCCTTGCATAGACCGCGTCTGAACCTACCGTCGTCAAGATCTTGTCGCCGACCTGTGATGTCTTACGAGCTTGCCAGCTACGCTTCAGCGTGCCTGTGACCGTTCCTGGAGGCTGTCCCTTGTTCGATGGAGATTGCGACTTGCTCAATGTTTGCTTGATTTCGGCTTCGAGAGTGAGTGCCGCCATATTCACAACATCAACCAACACACCTTGCAGATGCTTTGACACGCTCGACGAACTGAAATTGTGACGCACATTGCTCATTCGAACACCTCGACCGCCTCGACGATGGTATGCGACAGATGGCTTGTGGCACTGAACTCGCCAGGATTGATGATCGAAGTGATCTCCCAGTCGATCGAATCGTAGAGCAGTCGATCCTTGACCGCTACGGTCGGCGTTCCTTCGAAGTACACCTTGGCAACTCTTTGCGATCTCTCCGCTCCGCCGGTCACGGAATCGGACGAGGACTGCACATCGACAAATGCTTTGTATGTTGTGCTGCCGCCGGTCCAGGCTTCGGTGATGCTGCCACTGCTATCAGTGCCGCTCGCCGCTTTGGTGCGAACAGTCACGGACTGGCCATGTTTTCGGAGCAGTGCAGCTATGCTCATCGGATCTCCCGAAAGGCGTCGAGATATCGCAGTCGATCACCGATCACCTTTTCGGCATCGGCTCGGGTGTAGTTGTAACTACCGATGGCCTCGCTCTGCATGCCACGATCGTTGGTCCTGCCGTTGAAGATGTCGGCAGCCAGTTCCAAAGCAATCTGCTCTAGGTTGTCTGGGATCGTCGCGTACCCAGCGTCGTATTCGACATAGACCGGGAAGAAGCCAGACGGAAAGCGGTTGATGTGCGCATCGCCGGAGAACACGCTAGGAAACGCATCTGCCTTGAGGTGGACCAGACCAATGTCGTATTCGACCCGATAGTCGCTCACGTTGTCTGATGGATATTCAAGATTGCAAGGTGCGTCGATCACGCCACGTCCGCCGAAGCGATGCAGGCTGTAGGAGTAGGCGTTCTCGGTCAGGGTTGCCGACCAGCCACTTACACTGCTGTTGATCTGATTGACTAGTTGCGTCGTCGTCGGGTACGACGAATACGCGAGCTCGGACGTGGACGACGAACCGGCCGCATTGATCTTATGCAGCCTGAGCTTTGTCCCATTGTTCGAGACAGTCGCCAGAACATCAGTGGAAGCGGTGTCGCTCTCCACAGTAAACGTGATTTGTGTTCCATACGAAACCGTATTCATGGAGATGATCGGGAAGTTGTCGAGCGTGAAAGTACGCTCACCCGATGGCATCGTCCATTCGTAGTATGTCCTTTGCTTGAACTTGCGATCGGCCATGGCCTCGATCATGTCAGAAGCACGATCGATGCAATCTTCAAGCAGCGTATCGTCGGCACTTGAACTAATGTCGAGAAACGTCTTGAGGTTTGCAAGAGATGTCAAGGCAAAGGTATCGACCGCCATGCTCTACCCCTTGATGACTTCGCCGTTAGTGCCAGCGATTTCCGTGTTCGAATATCCCGACTCACCGAGCCGGGTGAAGAATGCCGAAGCACTAATGACACCGGAGCAAGCAGCGTTGCCGACCATCTTGAGTCGGAAGTACCGCTCACGGGTGCGAAGGTCGATCAAGAAGACCCTCTGCTCTCCGGACGCCGGTGATGATGACGCGGAGCCGTCGATCAACACACCCTTTTCGTTTGGAGAGGCAAAGTTCTTGTATACCGTTGTCGGACTTGTGGTGTCGCCAACCAAGAGCGACGTCTGGACAATGCCGCCAGCGGCAAGCTCAACACCAACAGAGATCAGACAGTAGTCGAATCCGAGGGTGTCGATCACTGTACCGTTCACGGTTTCCGAGTTGCCGATCGCCTGCGGTGGTATCGCAATGCGGACGGCGCAATTCTGAGCATGAATCATGGCCACTCCATCAGGGTGGCGAGGACTCCGGAGAATCCCCGCCACCCATGAAAGGAAGAAGATCAGGCGTCGATCATGCTGATAACACCACGGTCAGCCAGCACGTTGGTGATCTCACCACCCTTGGAAAGAATGCCAAGGATCGAAAGAAGCGTCGTGGCTCCACGAGTCACAGCGACATCGATGTATCGCTTGCGACCACGGAGATCAAGATTGAGAACATAAATCTCGTCGTTCGAGTCAGTCGGAAGCGTTGATGTTCCACCGTCGATGTCAAGGCTGGTGCCGAAAACAGCTCCGGAAATGTCGGCTGCGTCCGACATGTTCGATGCCTCGCCTTCTCGTGCCTTGAAAACAGTTGCCGCTGCGCCAGCCGCTCCGGTGCTTAGGACGATGGTCAAATAGTCGTAGCCTTCGGTGTCGACTACGTTGTCTACGGTGACTGCGCCAGTACCCGACACCGGGTCCAAGATGTTGACGTACTTACTTGCTGCTGCGTGATTCATTGTTGATGGTCCTTTTCGATCAGGAGGCGATGTCGAACTTAAGACCCACGATCGGACCGGACTCGGACGAGCTGCCGGTGTCGTGGACGTTGATGTCGAACCGCTCGGTGCCACGAACAGCCAGCTCGTCCTGCTCGAAGACGCTGCCGCCTCCGACCGTCGCGTGCTCACTGATCTGGAGAGTCGTCTG
>VMHT01049269.1_pt1 | contig 14333 bp, 7 predicted proteins | sample 4693611 | NCBI WGS metagenome assembly VMHT01 (sample SAMN12280063, study PRJNA550983) | marine metagenome | isolation source: seawater sampled from same location over 5 years 0.02-0.2 micron viral filtrate | place: USA: collected off the coast of southern California halfway between the port... ... | reverse complement strand
GTTCTTGACTTCTGTGGTCGATTCAACTATAATATGTAGTATAAAAAGTAAGGGGCTCTTTTTGGGCCCCTTTCACTATCTGGAGAAAAGTATTGCCAAGCTACAACTTTCTAAAACAAGCGACCGTAAAGCTGGTTACTGGTGTCTCTTCGGCGACAGCATATGCGTACCCACATTCCGGCTTAATCAATCTTTTCAGACTTAATAATTTAACCACAGGTTTAGTAGATACCATAAGCTCTAAGACAGCTGTGAACGAAGACACGGTTGCAGATACAGATACAAACTGTCCCTTCCTAAACTCTCTTAAATTAGCCGCAAGTAACGATGCAGGGATTGGGCTATTATCTGCGACAGACATGAATAGTATCGAGTCAGATAAGACTTGGTCTTTTTCTATGTGGTTTAGATCTGACAGTGATGCTGGAAGTAATCAGGCTCGTCTTGTTACAAGAGACTTTTCGGATGGCTGGGGTGTAAAAATAGTTCAAAATGTTAGTACCCAAAATATAATCTTACAAGGAGAAAATGGCTCTCTGGTTGTAAACGCTTCGCATGGGCCGTTTAACTCCATACTAGGTACTACTACGACAGGTACTTGGAATCATCTACTAATAACGGCAGTACCGAAAACAGTTACTGTTACGCAAGCTGGAAACGGTCATGCTGTAGGAGACGAAGTGGCCGTAACCGGGATAAGGGGTTATTTAAACGGTGTTAAGAGTGGGCAACTACTAACGTATAAACCTATTGTTCCTGCAGGGCTAATTCTTGGTTCCAATGCTAACTCTGGATCAGACACTCCCACTGGCTCTAATGGTTTTAGAGGTGCAATGGCAAATGTACAGATATGGAACAGAACTTTAACAGATGTAGAAGCTCTGGCCGTATACGACAGTAACAAGCCAGGTACTGGGCAGTATAATCTAGAAGTAGGCCCAGAGCTGTCCTTTAGCCAAACTTTTACAGAAGATACACATTCTGTAGATACTATACATGAAACTAAGTTTTTTGACGCAGGTACGATCACAAAAGCAAACCCCGCAAATTTTGAGTTTAAACTTCCGGTTATCTCGGAAGCAGACTTTGAAATAGTAAGAACAAAGTTGTTAGATTGTACAACTTTTGATTTATATGTATCAACTCAACAAGACGTATTTAAACTAGAAAACTCAGTACTTACAAATGGGACGTTTGACATCGAGAGATCGAAACCCCTGAGTCTGTCTGTAACTGGTGAAGCGTCTAAGCTGACAAAGGTAGGGGCTAATAGCTCCTATACTATCCCAGGAGCTATCGTGACAGAGAGTGCAACTCGTACTCATTTGATAAGCGAAGAGCATACCATAACTTTAGGCGGCTCCGATATATCAGACAGTATTTATAGTGTGAAAGCAGAATTTCAGAATAATGTAGAGTGGACTCCGTATCAGACTGTAAATGCAGGTTTAGCAGCTACTAACGCAGCTACCGCAATGTTTCCAGACTCTTTCACTGTAAAAGGAAAAACACTATCTGGCAGCATTGGCCGTTATTTAACAGATACTGCAGGGTCTGATGTTCAAACTTTCAGTACAGGAACCTCTCTCAGAATACAAGCAGGCAAGGATTTACACGTATCAAACGCCTATCCAGGCATTGATATAAATATGTCTTCTTGCAGCTTTACGAATCGTGCTAACGTAGCAGACGTGTTTACACAAAGCTACGAATGGCGCTTTATCGACAACCCGACAGATTTGTTGGGTGTTATCAAAACTTAATAAACAAAATAAACATAGGAGTAATGTAGTATGGACCTAAAGAAGTTAATGGTCGACACCAAAGCCGTGTGGGTAGATTTCCCAGGCTTGAGCGGGTTTTCCGTAGAAGTAGCAAATCTTTCACGAAAAGAATTGAATGGTTTACGTAAGCGTTGTACCGGACAGAAGTTTGATCGTAAGACACGCGCAGTAGTAGAAAGCCTTGATGAGGATAAGTTTGTAACTGAGTTTAGTACAGCAGTAATTAAAAACTGGAAAGGCTTAACCATGGAACATCTTGAGATGTTATTATTGGTAGACTACGGCGACGTATCTTCAGAGCAAGAACTGCCTTATACAGTAGATAACGCAGAGACCTTAGTAAGTTCCTCAACTGAATTTGATACTTGGCTTAATGAGGTAGTCTTTGATCTCGATAACTTTCGTACAGGACCAAAGAAAGGAACTGACGAACAGGCTTGATAGGTACTTTAAACAGCAAGATAGCAAGATGACAAGAGATCGCTATTTTGAGATGTGCGAGCAGATGGGGAAAGAGCCAGTCGAGAGTGAGATACCTCCCGACTGGAAGGACTTTCCCGAAGTAGTAATAAGTGCCCTTAATGTTTTTAATATGTTGGGGGATAGAATGTATCCCGAGATAGGATACGTAGGCAAAGACTATACCAATCTTTCTTACTTTTTAGATATATATGACATCGAAGATACAGAATTCTTCCTAGAGCTTCTAACCTGGTTAGACTCAAGAGCTATTAAAACCTCGCAAGACCAATTAAAGCGGGAGCACGATAAGCTAAAGAGAAAAAATAGTGGCTAATACCATAACAGTTACATACAAGGTTAACGAAGACGGAAGCCTAAGCAAGATTGAAAAAGATGCTAAAGGTGCTGCGAAGGGAACGGACACAGCCACTAAGTCTTCCGATAAATTTTCCAAAAAGCAAAAGGGCGTAGCAGGCGCTACCTCTAACAGTACCAAAGCATTCTCTAAAATGACCACTGGTATAAGTGGCGGTCTTGTTCCTGCTTACGCGGCTTTAGCTGCGAACGTCTTTGCTGTTTCTGCCGCATTTAACTTCTTCAAACGAGCTGCGGATGTTAAAATCCTCGAAGAAGGTCAGGCTAGCTATGCAGCTAGTACTGGTATAGCTCTTCAAACAATCACATCAAACCTTAGAGAAGCCAGTGGTGGTATGCTAGGGTTTAGAGAGGCTGCAGAAGCGGCCGCAATTGGTGTAGCTAAAGGGTTCTCTCCTTCTCAGTTAAATGAACTAGCCGAGGGAGCCAAGAAAGCAGCAGCAGCTTTAGGACGTAACTTTGAAGACGCATTCGATAGACTTATACGAGGGGCGTCAAAAGCAGAACCAGAACTTCTTGATGAATTAGGTATTACCCTTCGACTTGAGACTGCTACACGTCGCTACGCAGATTCTATTGGTGTAGCCGCTGAAGATTTAAATACCTTCCAAAAATCTCAAGCTGTCTTAATCGAGACTCAAAGACAGTTAGATGCTCAGTTCGGGCAGATGGAGGGCGCCACCAACCCTTTTGTAAAACTATCAAAAACTTTTGAAGATATTATAAAAGCGGGCACCAATTTCTTACTGCCTTTATTCCAGGGTATCGCAAATATTGTTAACCGTAGTGCTGTTGCTGCTATTGCAGTCTTTGGCATGTTTGGTATTTCTATACTTAAAGTTATGTTTCCTATGGACGGTTTGAGAGAAAGAATTAAGCAAATTGGCATCGACAGCGCTGCCTCTTTAGAAAGTGCGAAGAATGATCAGGTTAATTATAGAGCCGAGATTGAAAAAACTAATGCAGCACTAGAGGCAGGTAAAACGAAAGGCGTTCAAAGCGCGTCTCAAGGCTTAGGAAGCAGTAAATCTAAGCTAGTACAAAAAGCGCAGAAGGGTGAACTTACCGATCCTAAGCAAATAGGACAACTAAAAGCGCACCTTAAAAAGGCTGAAGTACAGTTTAAAATACATGGAAAAGTGCGTAAAGGTATATTTAAAGGTGTTGATATAGCACAGATCCAGAGCTTAAAAGCTGCTTTAAACCACATGGGCAAAGACTCCATGGGTTTTATACAGCGCAGAAAACTGCAACTTAAAAGCCTTACTCTTGCAACAAAAGTTCACTATGCTAAGGTCCGAGCGGCAGGTTTAGGAGCTTTTACTTCATTGACTAAAGCAGCCACGCGAGCGGGCAAGGCAATGGCAGGTGCAATGAAACTTGCTGGCTTTATCGGTATGGCCATGATGATCTTCGAGATTTTCAAAACTCTAGGAACTAAGATTGGTGGTATCATGAAGCATATTACCAAAGGCTTAGACTTTGTAGTAAACGGATTCTTGGGAGCTATTGACTATCTACTAACCAGTTACGGTAAAATGATTGATACAGTATTTAACACTATTAAGAAAGGCATAAATGTACTTATTAAAGGCTACAACAAGTTGCCCCTCGTAGACGATATAGCATTATTAGGCACCGAGTCCAGTGCAGCAGAAGACGCTTTAGGCGGCTTGATAGGCCGAGTGAACTTCTCTTCGGACGATAGCTGGCTTAATAGATCGGCTATGCAGCTTCAGAACTTTACCAATAACTCCATAACAGCCAAAGAGGAAATGGACGCCTTGTCTGACAAAATCAAGAACATTGGTAATGATCTAACGAACGCTACAAAGGGAAATGAGGCCTTCTTGCAAGGTAATGCGGACAGTATTGATAGAGCCCTACAGCGCGGCAAGATAAATGCAGAAGAAGCAGCTGAAATGGCAACTGCCGCCATTGCCAAAGTTGAAGGAAATAAAGCTACTTCTATTAGTACTCTCGGCATCGGCGGTCTAATGAGAGATATAGCAGGAACGGAAGATGCAGGTAAGCGGCTAAAGCTACAGCAGCAACTAAACGCGCTCCTACCCAAAGCAGCAAAATTAAATACTGATTACGCGAACGCAATAAAAAACGGTAATATAAGCGTAGTAGAGGGTATAGAAGAGACAGCAAGAGAGGCTGGCGCAGGTCTGGCCTCTTTAGAAAACGGTATACTTGATCTAAGCTCTGCGATGGGTAGTAAAGATTTATTAAAAGCAGAGATCATTCTAACCAATTTAAAAGACACCTCAGAAACAACTAGTGAGCAGTTCAAAGAGCTTTTTGGACCGGACAGCGAAGCCGCCGCCGCCGCTTTAGAAAAGTACAAGACGGCATTTACAAAAGCAGGCACTACTACAGAAGAATTCAGACAGGTTCTTATAAAGCTAAGAAACGATATGGATCAGTTTGCTACTACCAAGCTGGGAGAGCGCTTCTTAAAAGGATTTGCAGCAAGCTCTGTAAAACTTAGAAACACCCTCACAGGTATAGAGCTAGATATTCGCAATTTGCAAGCTGAACATACAACCGCCGATGCGGCTAGAAAGTTAGCGATCGAGGCAGAGATAAAATTATTGCAAAAGAAGGCCGGTATAGTTAAAACTGAGAGATCGTCACTTGGTACTGGAAGCTTCGGAGAAGGTGTAGGTGCGGCCGCTGCTATCGGTCAGTCTATTCCCGCTATAACAATAGACTCTAGTGTTGTAGACACAGCCAGTGCCCTTGGCCAGGTCATGTCCCCTATAGCGGACAGCTTTGCGTCTTTAGGGCCTGAAGGAAAAGCTGTACAGGCTATGATGGAAGGCCTGATAGTTATGACAGAAGGTGCCACAGTGTTGAGAGACACTCTTGCCGATATAGCGAAGCAGCTGGAAATAGATATGCCTACTAGCTTTGAGGAGTTTGGCAAAATGTGGGAGTCGATGGATATGGCCCAAAAAGCCCAGTTCCTGGCCGCTTCGTTCGGGGCAATAGCAAGTCAAATAGGAGCATTAAACAATGCAATGCAGGCAAAATCTGCAGCGATTGTTGCAGGCATAGACAAAGAAATTGCAGCAGAAAAGAAGAGAGACGGAGCGAGTACTGCTTCCACTGCAAAAATACAAGCACTTGAGGCGAAAAAAGAGAAGGCGAAGAAAAAGGCTTTCGAAACAGACAAAAAGATGAAAATTGCCCAAACAATTATGGCAACGGCTCAAGGCATCATGCAAGCGTTTACTATGGGGCCTATACTTGGACCTATCTTTGGAGCTATGGTAGCTGCCACGGGCGCAATGCAGCTTAGCGTGATTAAGGGTATGACATATGAAGGCGGCGGCGGTAGTGGCGCCAGCGGCGGAGGTATTTCAGCAATGTCGGTCGGCGAAAGAGGTAATAGTGTAGATCTTGCGAAAGGAAATAACCAGGCAGGGGAGCTTGCACATGCTCGTGGAGCACAAGGAACTGGTCAAATGGATAACTTTACCCCCGCATTCACTGGATATAAAAATCGTGCCGCTGGAGGAAACACAGGATTTATAGTAGGCGAGCAAGGCCCTGAACTGTTCATACCTGAAATGCCAGGAAACATAGTACCTGCTGGTGAAACTGCTGCAGGCTCCGCGCCAACCAACGTCAGCTTTACTATACAAGCTATTGATGCTTCTGGAGTAGAGGATATGCTAGACGCTCAAAAAGGAAACATAATCAGAATGATTAGAGAAGCTGCAAATCAGCAAGGAGAGTTCTTCTTGGAAGCAGTTGAGGAGACGAATTTATAATGGGAGCTTTTACTGAATTTTCAAATGTGTTACCGGACCCAAACAATAAGATAGGGGATGCAGGTCAGTTAGACTCAGCAGGAGGAGCGGGCCCAGGTTTTAAGAGCGTTAGTATTAAATCTGAGGCACCAATAATGCGTCAAATGACTAACTCTGGTAGACTTGTGTCTCGTTCAGATTCCGGACATAAATTTTCCGTAGCCGTAACCTATAACCCTCTTACTAGAGAACAGTTCGAACCTGTATTTAGTTTTCTTATGCAAAAAAGAGGGCGTTTAAAACCGTTTTTCTTGTCTCTACCACAGAATAAAGTACCACAAAGCAGTACTTTCGCTAAAACTGTAAGACCTACCGGAGAGTCCGTAGGCGGAGTAGCAGGACTTGGTTTAGTTATGAATAGCGCAGAAGTAGCTATAGACATAGAAAACTTAGTTATTGGGCAAGAATATAAGATTACAGCACTAGGTGATGGTAATGGTGTCTCTGAAGCAGCAGCCAAAGCTATATGGGTAGGAGTAGGCGCTCCTTCAAATCCTATTGTAGGGACTCTTTTTATAGCTACTGGACAAGGTACGGGTACAGGAACGGCTACAGCTACGTATGCCCCTGCGGGCCAAGATAATATACTGATGAATTCCAGTAGCTCTGTAGATTTTGCATTAAGCACTTATGGTGCTCCTAAGCCAGGAGATTTTTTTACCGTGACAGATTCCAATGATGCTTTACATACAAAAATGTATAGAATTGTTGCGGTAGAGACAAATGCTGACTATCGATCAGGTCTGCAACCTCCTACCTTAAGCAACGACCAAACACAGAGACTACATATTTCCCCTGCACTGCAAAGAAATCTTTATGATAATGCGGTGCTTAATTTTCACGACCCTAAAATGAGAGTGACAATGTCCTCAGACGTACAAGAATATCAACTAAATACAAAGAATTTATACAGCTTCTCTCTGAAGCTAGAGGAGGCCCAAAAATAATGGCATATCGCCCTTTTAATAACGAGTTGAGAGACTCTCTTTATAACAATGACCCCTACATAGTCGCGCACTTAGTAAAGTTCGAACGAGCTAGTATTCAACCGGGGTATAACGGTATATCCTCTAAAGAAGTTACTACGTATGCACACCTTACAGACGCGAACTTTAATATCGACTTTGACGACGGTAGCTTTAGCCGTCTAGAGCAGTATAGAGTTGATAAGAAGAAGGTAGTCTCATCAGCTCCTGATGGAACGGCAAACGGTAGACAGACGTACCATGCCAATAAGGTAATGAACGTTGGCACTATTAACGAAGGGGTCGAGGCAAAAGCCTCAACTCTTGCACTAGAACTAGACGCAACTTCTTTAGGTATATTAAGTACAGCTAATTTTGCGTTCCCTGACGCATCCTCTCTTGCTAGTACAATTACTATGAGTACAGAGGACTTGTCAGAAGCAGGGTTTAAAGAAGGCGATAAAGTCAAGTTCACAGGAGCCGGACCTAATAACAACTTAGAGGTCCTGCTTAATAGATTTGTTACTAGTGGTGGCAACTCTCAGGTAAAAGTAACTGTAGTAGGAGGTGCTTATGTACAAGAGAATACAGCTAGCCAATATTCTGTGTCTCAAATATCCGAAGAGCTAGCCACGCTTGTATTAGGCAATGGTAGCGTTTCTTATACTAACTACATCAATAGAGAAGTTAGTATATATCGAGTACATCTTAACCCAGAAACCAATCAAATAATTGGAGGTGTGCCGGGCTTTTATTCAGGGGTTTATGATAGTAAGGGTGCTGTGCTTTTATTTAAAGGTATCATTTCAGGAGCTACTTTACAAGAGCGACCAAATGCTCGTGCTAGTATGAAATGGACTCTTTCAAGCCATTGGGGAGATTTTGTACGGGTACAAAATAGAATTACCTCTGATGAAAGTCACAGGGCACTAGACCAGGATGGGTTTCCTGATGAGGCAGTACTCGTCCGGAAAGAGTATGCAAGTGACTTAGGTTTTGAACACTCGGAACTTGCACTAAATCTTACCGCTACATATAATCGCACAGAACAGAGAAAAAGGTTAAAGAAAAGTAAAAATGCGGTAGGCTATTCAAAATATAGTGAGGAAACTTACTTTGTCGAGATACCTACAGATGTAGATCTTTCAATAAACCTTAACGCGAAGTCTTTGCCTGTAGTATATGGGGTGCAAAAAATAGACGCTATACCCTTTTTCTTTGATAATTTTAAAAACAAGAGCGAGCAGGTATATGTCGGATATGCTTTATGCGAAGGACCTATTGCAGGCATACTTGATATTGTTATAGATGACAAAGGCTCCTTATGTGTAGATGAGAATGATGCTACCGCACGATCTCCCGCAGCAAATGCCGATGGTGGAGTGGACGTTGTGTGTCTAGGAAGAATGGACGCAGGGGAGACTCTTGTAGGTACCGACTCTAATGAGAATGGAGTAGGGATATACGTTTCTCACGTTTTTAACTATGAAGCTTGGAGCTCTGATTCGGTATTTGGGAGGCGAGGATCGAAAAATAAAGTCTCTATCAATAACGAAAAGTATTGGACACAGAGTACTCAGCTACTGCCTGCGGGCGGCACTGGTCTTAAAGGTATTCTACACGAAGAAGCTTTTAAATTTACCTCGCCAATTAACTGTACGCTAATGTTTCACAGAGGAGAGGCTGCTCAGAGAGCAAACAGGTTGTTAGTAGAGAAAGCTGATAAGAACTTATTTAAAGTACAAAATGATTTCTATGCAGGAGCACCGCATCAGTACTATACTCCTAATCACAGAGTTCTAGACACTGCATATGTTGTAGGAGAATACCTAATTGCCCAAGACGAGACTAGCCTCCCTTCTTTGGATTTTGTAGTTAGAGGACGAGAAGTTGATTGCCATAACTACGACGGAAGCTTCTTGCATAACCCTTCCTCAGCCTATAAATCGGGAGGTTCAGCCTCCGAACAAGCCTCAAACTTTAAGCGAGGGCAGCAAGTATACCTTTCCGGGCACGGAGGGAGCGAGTATCAAACCTATATTATAGATCAGTGGTCTTACTATACTGGAGAAGGTGTTTTAGAAACGCGATTTAGATGGAAGGTGGAGCCTACTTCTACTACAGGTGTCCTCATTATGACATCAGCATCCTCGGCGGGCGGTGATAAATGGTCAATGGTTGTCTCCGACAGTACAGTCTTGGCAGGTACTGTTCCGGCCGAGCTCAGAGCAGGTATTAACTTTACTGCTACCACGAATACTAATGGAGTCACTACTGGACTAGCTATAGATATGAATGATTTAGCTGACGGAATACCGCAGGTTTTGGAAACCCTTAATACTGTAACTGCGCTCACGTCGTCCGGAGAAATACCTTTTATCAGCCTATTTGAGGATGGCAATAGAGATTCCGAGGCCTCTCAAGCAGGACTAGGTGCCAGAATACAGCCTGAAGATTTTGTATTCGATACAGGTAGCAGTCCGCAGCATATTATAGGACAGCTTGGAGGTATAGCAGAAGCTATTCCTCCTACAGACTATGACTCCTTTATTATTAACAATGCAATAAGGTTTGGCAATGATCTATCTGCAAACGAAGTTACAGATGATAGGTATGAAGGCTATGATATTGTGTTATATAGATTTGACAATGATAATATACCCTATATACAGACAAGAACAATTACTAAGTGGATAGGAAACGGCACTGACAATATTGCTTGTGCACTTGTTGATGAGCCGTGGGATCCAGGATATTCTCCTACCGCAAGTGATGTATATTTATTGAAAACACCAAAAGACCTTAGAGTTTCTATAAATCCTGCTATGCAACTTCTGGACTACATACGTAGTAAAAGGTATGGTAAAGGCTTAACAGAGGAAGAGATTGATCTACAAACGTTTAAAAGCGCAGCTGTAGATTGTGATACTCGTTCTGATATTACTATGCAGTTTAAAAATACTATATTTACAGGAGGCGTTAGCTTGCCTACTGTCGGCGATATGTATAGACGCGTTAATGCAGGACATGAACACTTTCGAGGAACTGTTAAATCTGTTGTTCAGGGAACTACGCATACAGAGGTTATATTTACTGATATTATAGGCGCGTTTATACAGAAGTGGAACAGCCACCAGATTTTTAACTCAGGTCAACTGCTTTGGAACAACACAGGGTCTTCGGTCTCCATAAAGAGAAAGAGCGGTAGTTCAGGAAATTCCGGAAATCTGTCAACAGAGGATATATACAACAATCTCTCGTCCCCGACCTCTTTAGCGTTGGGTAGAGTTGGTGGAGGCAATAACATAACACCAGATGCCGCTATAACTGTAGCGGGAGTAACAGGTAGCGGCCATTTCGCAGGAGACGGCAATCCTATTATTAAAGCAGTAGATAACAGAGGCGGTTTTTCTCGGTCGGGGTACTCCTTGTATGATGCTTCTAACGTTAAATATTGGAAATATTTAGGTTGGGACAGCCCAAACCAAAGAAACGTTACTAGGCACCAGCTTAATCATACTGTGGACACTAGCAAGACGGTTTTTGCCAATATCAATGATATGTTAAAACAGTTCAATGGTATACTTAGGTATGCCAATGGACAGTACCAACTCTCTGTTAAAGGAGCCGCGCCTGCTACCTCAATCTATGAAAGAGTATCGGAAGCGGATATTATAGGCGATATTAAATTAACAGATAAAGGCAGCAAAAAAACATATAATAGTATATCAGCTAATATTATTGATCCTTCGAACGGCTTTGAGGCTCGGCAGGTTTCTTTCTTTAATTCTGATTACTTGAGAGAAGATAATGGTGTTCCTAAAAAAGGACAGTTCCAAACCCCTGCTATAACTAATTACTTTAATGCTAGATTTGGTCTTAAGCAGTATCTAGATGAGTCGAGAAACGGGTTAGAGCTTCAGTTTAGGGTGAGACCTTCTGGGCTTCTTCTTTTGGCGGGGGAAGTCTTCGAGCTAACATATAAACGTTTCGGATGGAATAATAAAAAATGGAGAATAACCAACCTAAACTTTTTATCTGATGGACTTGTAGCGATTACTTGCAGTGAGCACTCGGATGACGCGTATATTATTACGAACACCGATGATGCTGGCAGGGGCGGAGAGACGGGTAGCGGTGGTAGCGCCAATACAGGCACTAAAACTCCTGCGAGTCCTACTGGCCTGACAGCTTCTACTAATTTCGAAGGAGGCATACTACTTGAGTGGGCGAATGCTGCGGACCATGCGCCAGGTACTCATACCGCAGAAATATACAGAAGCACTAAGAATGATAGAAGGGTCACAGGAATCACTAGCACAGCTTATAGAGGTTTTGCTTTAACTATAGATGTAGATAGTACTGCTGACATTGCTCTAAATCAGCTTGTTACGGGCGGAGTAACTAAAATGATAAGTTTTGACTCCGGCAGTTACCAGGTAGGCACACGCTCTCTTATTGAAGCGCTGGGCACAGAAGACTGGAATACTATCGCGGGAACTACCGGTGTAAAGTATTCTATAGGCGATGTTATATTTCCTCAAAGTGTGGGAGCGGGAAGTAATGGCTCTAAAATACTTACAGACGAACTAGTACCTGTTAAAGTGGTCAGTATTCAAAGTGCTACACAATTTACAGTCAATACTAAGGTTCGAGTCGCGAACAATGCCGCACTAACATTTGGTCCTAGGATGATTGGGGAAAGTTCATCAGACACTTTCATAGACCCTCTTTTAGATGTTGAAGAAGGTGCTAATACCTTTTACTACTGGGCGCGCTATAGAGTACTTAGACCCGTATTAAATGTGTCAGGTACAGCTAATAAAGTTATGTTTTCTCCTTTCTTTCCTGTAACGGATGCAGGTGTTCAAGGGATCGCAGACGTATCCCTAGCTGAAAGAGGTGTTTCTTTAGAGAGCAGTAACGGGTCTCAGTTCTTCTATGATATAAAAGGCACACAGATCAGGACAGTGGCTGGCGTTTCGGATATTACTTCTGTGACACTTACGGCGGAACCTATAAATACCCAATTTACTCCTGTGTATAAATTTGAGATATTGGACAAAGAAGGTAATGTTATAACTGGCAATAACCACAACAATGGTAACGGAGCTCAAACACAGACTGTTTTTAGCAGCACAAACACATTTGTATTTACTGCACCGGTAGATGCTAGTGATATCACTAAAGCATACGAGTCTTTTCCTTTGTCTGTGAAAGTTACGATGAAAGAGGTGACGCCAGCCGGTGATATTATCAAAACTGCTAAATTTGATTTTACTGCGGCTAAAATTATCCAGGATGGGGTAAACCGAAGGTTTGTTGCCACTAACGCCGCTCATATCTTTTTTGCAGATAAAACTGGAATTGTGCAAAATAACTTTACTACTACACTGTCTGTCTCAGTGAGCGGAACTGATTATAGCTATGATGGCACTGCTCCCTACGGAGCTAATACATACAGGCTTCTAACCGCTGAGGACCAAGTAAATTGCACTGTGAATATAAGTTCTGCGGGGGCTATTACAATAGCTGCAAGCTCTCCGATTTTGGAAGAGAATGATACCTACTTAAACGCATCTTTCTTAGTCCCTATTGTAGATAATAGTACGGGAGACACTATAGGATTCTATCCTTTTTACCTTACAAAAGTTCTGGGTGAGCGAGCCGATCTTGAGTTCTTCTATGAGGGATCTTTGAATGGCGTGGCAATTACTAATACGGAAATAAATAACTGGTCTGGAGTCGAGGGAACATCTTTTAACTCAATCACTGCTAATAATACTTTATGTGCTAGTGTTGCTACTCAGGTTATTGGAGCGGAAGGTTCTATAAACCCAGGAGACACAGTACAGTTGCTGAAGGGCAGTGTCACCGGTACTCGAATATATATAGGCCCGAAGAGAACTTCTTCTGCTGGAACTACCGTTAATGACTGGAGTAGTTTAGTTGTTAAAAGATTCGATGGTAGTGTTGTTGTGACTGGAACTTTGGCCGCCTCAGTCTTAGAGGCAGATAGTACTATTACCAATAACTTAAACGTAGGCGCAAACCTTCAGTTGGGAACCTCAGGCAAGATTTTTACCGATTCAAAAACGCAATTCGGCGACTCCACCGCGGGTATCTTTTTAGGGCATGACACTGTTGGTGCCTCTAGTTATAAGCTTGACATTGGCGATCCTCATAACCATGTCCGGTGGAATGGCACGAACCTCACGCTTAAATCAGATACCGGAGGCTTCTCCCTAAAAAGCTCCACTTCGGCTAATGAGAGAATAGAAATAACGACTTCTGGCATAGAAATATATAACAGCGGCGTAATAAGAGTAAAGATCGGGGACCTCTCACCATAGAGGGGTCCTTAAAAATAAACCTTGACATAGAATGTCAACTTAGTTATAATTCTGTAATGGAGGAAATCATATGAGCGCAGCACGCTATAACCTAATCATCGACCAAGGGACCGACTTTGCCCTGGAATTCATCGTAAAGGAGTCAGGAACGGCAAAGAATCTGTCTAGCGGCTTCGATGCGCGAGCACAGATCAGACCTACCAAGGACCATGTCGGAGACCCTACGAAGACGTTCAATTGCTTAATACAAGACGGCGGTGTAACAGGAAAAATCACAGCCAAGTTGACCAATACTGAGACCTCTCAAATGACAGCAGGACGGTATTACTATGACTTGGAGTTTATAGACTCAGGTGTAGTAACTCGTCTTCTCGAAGGTACAGTTACGGTTACACAGGAGGTTACTCGCTAATGTCAAAGATTACACTAGAAATTACAGAGGTCGTAAATGGTCTTACGATTAACGAGACGCCTATTACTCTTCAAGGAGATCTTCTTGCGGCCGCGTCAACTACCGCTACCGCAGTAAGCTTCACGCCTGCAGGAGGCATTGCCGCTACAAATGTACAG
>VMHT01062570.1_pt1 | contig 14337 bp, 24 predicted proteins | sample 4693611 | NCBI WGS metagenome assembly VMHT01 (sample SAMN12280063, study PRJNA550983) | marine metagenome | isolation source: seawater sampled from same location over 5 years 0.02-0.2 micron viral filtrate | place: USA: collected off the coast of southern California halfway between the port... ... | reverse complement strand
GAAGAAGTTTTAAAGAAAAGAATATGTAGTGTAAAGTGTAAGTAAATGTATGAAAATAATATAGTGAATAATAGAAAAGGAGTGAATAATAGAAGATTAGTTTTAAGTAAGTATATTATTGATTAATAATGGACCATATTCTAATTAAACCATTACTTAGATTTCTACCATTATCGAGTGTTTTACCTAATTTTTTATTGTGTATGTTTTTGTATATATTAGCTAACTTTAGCCCTCCTTTAGTTTCTTTAATTAGAGGATTACCAATTTTATATAATTCTATAATATCATTACTTCTAAGACGGTTAAGTAAGTCATGGTATATAAAAGCTGTTTTGATAAAGTCACCTTCAAATATTGGTATTGGTAAATATCTATTGGGCTTGTAGTGTTTTCTATTTAAATTATTTTTTTGCATTTTAAGATGGTTTTTATTATCTGTGACAAATTCTCTAAACTTTTTAATATTATAATTATTAGTATTGGTATCTAAATTACCTAGGAAAATGTTGATAATTTGTTCTTGTTGTGCTAGAATGTAGTTGTTATTGTCATTATCATCATCATCAGAATCCGAATATGGTTCGGGGAAACCTTGAAGAAGTTCGGTGTTGATAATTTGTTCTTGTTGTGCTAGAATGTAGTTGTTATTGTCATTATCATCATCATCAGAATCCGAATATGGTTCGGGGAAACATTGAAGAAGTTCGGTGTTGATAAGCGACATATTTATTTTATCCGAGTTCCAAATCAATTTAGATGAACACACACACATACTATATTCATTATGACTGAATATAGTATGTAAATAATAATAAAAATTGATTTAAGATATGATAAACGTAATGATGCCGTTTTTAGGAAGGGTGTCGAAGATGGCCGTGAAAATTACGGTTCCTCATATATTAGCGTTTACGAGTGGTATTTTTACAGCGAAAACACTAGAGTTAAGACCTGAGTTTGTAAAGACTTTTAAGAGTGGGATTCAGGACATTGGAAAGTGTTTGGAGGTCTAGTATCTAAGAAGCGAAGATGAGGATATATGTAATGTAGAAGGAGGAGGCTAGTGTGATTATGAATATAGTATGTGTGTGTGAAAAAAATTGATTTAGGATTAACTAAATGTATTGTTAAAACGATGGCAAAGAACTATTCTGGAAAAACTGCTGCTTACAAGAGGCTTATTGCGGATATGAAAGCAGTAATGGAAGAATGTGAAGAGCCAACAGACGTGCAGAAGAAGACTATTCTGGAGATGATTGGTCCTCTTGCTGCGCACGTTTCAGCACCTGTGTGCGATAATGACTCAGAGTCAGATGAAGATTCAGAGTCTGAGTCGGATTCAGAGTCTGAGTCGGATTCAGAGTCGGATGAGGATGAGTCGGATGAGGATGAGTGCGATGGAGATGTGTGCAAACGGTCTTACAAAGAAGGCCCCCGTGCTAAGGGACGGCGGCTGTATAAGAGGAACGGTGGAACAGAGGATAAGTGGCGAAAGAAGAGTGAGAAGTTCAAGGACAACTACTACAATAAATACAAAGGAAAGAATGTAGAAGTGGCTTAAGCTTAGTATTTAACGCGCGTATAATGTTTTAATAAAAAAAGAAAAACCCAGCCGATAATATGAATATAGTATGTCTAAAAAAAGGGTTTTTTTTTGTGGTTTTTGTCTTGGTGATTCAAGTTAGTTATACCCAATTACAATCTATGCCAAGTTGTCGTTTCTGATCACAAATTTGTAGTTGATCAAGAGTTTTTCGTAGTCTGTTTTTTGTATTACGTAACTTGATTAGCAAGACAAAGACAAATATGATAAGACAAGATATAATCTTTGTCTTTGTCATGGTTATATATTTTAATTCAAAAAACAATTTAAAATATGTAAATATGAATATAGTATGTATGTGAGGATATAGTGTGTGTGTGTGGTTGTGGGAGAAAAATTGATTTGAGAAGGGAATATGTAAGTTCAAAACTTGCGAGAATGTCGAAATACACGAACGTGACTGTTGTTGTTGCCAAGACTACCGAGACTCCGAAGCGGGATCCGAAGATTCAGCTAGGATGGGATGAGGCAAAACTAGGAGCAGCATGGAATACGTGCAAGGAAGGTTTGAAGGCAATTCTCAGGAATGCTAAGAAGCATGACGGAACGTGGAAGTATCCTCGAGCGGATGTTGTACCGAATGATGTTGTAAGGTTGGCAGATATGTGCTTGGAAGAGTTGGATCTTCATGATAAGATTCATGGCCGAGCGTGGATGTCAACAACATCTATTGTGATGAGCTCAGAGATGGCCACCTCGTGTGGATGGCCAGAAGATGTGCCTTATCCTCGTGTGAAGGATAATGATGTAGTCTTCAATCTGGGTGGTTCAATTGGAAGCCCAGAGACTCGTGAGATTATTACTAAGCATGTGCTACCGGAGTTGGGTCTAGGAGACTATACGATTCGTACATTTCCAGTTTATGAGAAGTGGAATGCTAAGAAGCATTACGGAGAGCAGAAGGATTCATGGGGATTCCTTTTGCAAGATTCTGGCAAGGGTTTGAAGCGTGTTCCAAGGAAGACTCGGGACCATTCAGACCAGGACAAGATGGTTTGTATGTGGGACATTTCTCTGGTCCGAAAGGAGTAGAAGTAGGTTAAGATTAGCATATTAAGAGAAGAAGGTAAGTAAAATAACCCCAAAAAAACCAAAAAAACCAAAAAAAAACAACTTTTTTTAAAATTGATTTGAGATAGATATATGTTCTAGAAATACTAATGAGTTTCACAAGAAAGTTCAAAGAGATGCAAAGTGTAGAGAGAGAGATGGAGATGCGTGTGAACACAGGAGAAGAAGAGTATGTGATTGCACGTAATATTCTAGCACAGAAGCGTTCAAAACGTTTGAAACGTGACGTACGGAAGGAACTACCTGCGCTACAGCGACTGAGCGGCGCGATAAAGGGTGCTGTAACAAGGAAGAACTGGCCGATTTGGAAAATGATACTGGAACAAGTGAAGGTTGACATGGACGAATGAATTCACATAAATGTGTGAGTAAAAAAGGTAATTGTGTAGTGTATAAATAAGTATTTCATTACTAGATAATATATGTATATGTATAGTGAAATATGAATATAGTATGTAAAAAGAAAAAAATTGATTGAGGAAGAGAATAATTACATATATTGAACATGTCTACTTGCACATACTGCCGTAATATTGGTCATTCCAAGCACTTTTGTCCTGTTCTTCAGGAGAAGATTGAACAGAAGAAGGCTGTTAGGAATGATAAGAAGCAGATTCACAGATTCAAAGGAATTGTGAAGAGATTTGGAGCAACAGAAGCAGCTTTGGATGGGTTGTATTTGGAAGCTTTGGATATAGTGAAGCATTTTCGCACTCTGGAAGAGGGTGCGGAGAGTCTTTCAGGAGACTTGTTTGAGAAGAGATGTGATGAGTTGGCTTCTCTGGAAGAAGAATATGAAGAGCAGTGTGCTTTTCTGGACTTTCTAGAAGAGTCAGAGATAACATTCAAGAAGAAGAAGAAAGAAGAAGAGAGAACGATTGAGAAGTCGTTGTTTGAGATTCTTTCAACTGGTGTAGATGAGAGCTACAATTGTAGTGTACCAGATACACCGGAAGAGAGCATTATGAAGGCAGAAGACCATTACTGGAGAAAGCAGTACCGAAAGGGACGAAGTGTGTTCTTCGGATGGTTGGAGGCTGTTTCTGAACAGAAGTCGAAGTTGAAGGAGCACTTTCCAAGTGGTGGATGGAAAGATACAACACCTAAGGAAGTGTTCAACATCGGTGCGAGTCTGGCTGATAAACCAAAAGTTGCGAAGATGCGACTAGGAGGTTTTAAGAAGAAGAAGAGTCAGAGACAGAAACGAGCAGAATGTTAGTATGGAAGAGAAGTAAGGTATTAGGATATAGGGTAAAAAAAACCAAAAAAATCAAAAAAACCAAAAAAATCAAAAAACGAAAAAAAAAACAGTTTTTTTTGATTATAAATTGATTAGGAATAGAGATAATTAACTATGGGTGATAAACCAATAGCTGATAAATTGCCCTCAAACTGTGATGGAGCTACAATTGCTGTAGTTTTGGAGGAAGGAACATGTGAACTTCACAGACGAGTTCTACTGACAGACCTAGAAGAAGACTCAGGATATTGTGAGAGTTTTGTGAGAGAGATGAAGTTGGATGTAGACAAGAAAGATGTATGGGAATGCATCAAAAAGAAAATAGAGACTATGACAATTTCAGAGATTAGGACTTTTGCTGGTTATTAGATAGAATGAAAGCAGTTAGGTATTAGGGTAAAAAAACGAAAAAAAAAACGTTTTTTGTTTTTTGTTTTTTGTTTTTTGTTTTCTATTGGCACTCCATGCGCCATTTGTCTTCATCCAACCATCGTTCGACTATGTCATAGATGTCACCATTTTTAAGGCAACCATATGGTTCTCCACAATATATCCAGTTGTGTCGAGTATGCAGTTGTTTTGGAAGATGTGTGAATGTGAAGCCTTTTAGAGGCAACAAATCCCACATCCTCCAAGCAAGAGCAGACAGATAATATGTCTTACCATACTCATCTGAAAAGTAGAACCCTTCATGCCCGTTAGGGGTGATGGTTGCCCCAGTAATGGAGCAGTATATGAATTGGTCTGTCATGTTGGTTGGTGTGTGTATAAGTTTTATTTAAAATCAATTTAATGTATTTAATATTAATATGAATATAGTATGTATTTAAAATATAAAATTGATTTAGGATATAAAAATTTTAATATCATGCCAAGAAAGCGTGATAAGGAACTGGAAATAATTACTGATATCGCAGTACATGTGAATTTCACAAAGGTAACAGATGGAAAAACCTTTTTCAAAGAAGCGTGTGGGTATTATGCAGAGAGGTGTGGGAAGTCAAAACACAAAGCACAGAACCGGGACGAACCCTGGTGGTGGGGGAAGGAGTTAAAAATCCCTTTTAATTCAACTCCTGCTGCCAAAAGAAGGCGTGCCGAAGAAGAGAGCGAAAGTGTGACTCCGATTGCCCAACCCAGGAACACAAGATCAAGATACACTTAAAGAAAACAATGTGAATGAAGAAGATTTTCAGTGGAAAACCAAGCTGGCTTTACGCCAGTGGAATGAAGGTTGTGATGTAATCATCCCAACTGGAGTTCAATAATATGAATATAGTATGTATTTTTTTGTGTGTTGTATTAATAATTGATTTATGATAGAAATATAGGTAATAAGATGACCGACCAAAAGATTGATCAACTATGTGGGCTTATGGCTATATTAGCATTAGTAGCATTCCAGTGGCACAATCGTTACGTAATCTCTACGAATACGCTCTATCTATGGGTGATGGCGTTGAGTGTAGTAGTAGTGATATTGCAAATAGGAAAATACATTAGATAGATGTGTATAGAGAATAAGAATAGAGGTAGATAGATTTTGAGGTAGATAGATTTAAAAATGGGGGTAAAACCCCGTTTTTTTTGAGATTAGTGATTTTTTTTTTGAAAGAATTTGCGTGCTCTTTGTAGGGATAGTTGTTTTTGAGTGGTGATATGTTGTTTAAGTTGAAGACTATCATAATAATTGCGTTTGAGTTGTTTTTGATGTTCAAATTTTTGAAAGGGAATGAAAGAAGACATGGTATAAAAAATTACTAATAAGAATCAATTTAAATGAGAATTGTGTGTATATATATTATGTAGAAGTGACAATTTCAGCGATAAGTTTTCTAAGACTATGGTTTGCGATAAGGATTCTGGTAGGTAGTTCTGTGCCATTAGAAGGGGATTTATTATTAGATTGGAACCATTGTTCTATAGCTGTTTTTTCGTAAGATTGACCGTCAAATGCGATAACAGGTTCAACCATAATTTCTTGTGTAATAGGACAAATAATGGTAGGATATTGGGGAAATGATATTTTTTCGTATTGTTGTTGTAGTTGTGTAATAGTTTCATGTGATAATGAGGATGATGACATATCTTTGAAATCTTGTTTGAATGAGTTATTTTCTTGTTTAAGAATATTAATTTCTTTTTCATAATTAATTAAAGTATTATAACATTCTCTAATATATTTTTCATAGTCTTTAATTTTAATAAAACATGTATATAATTCATTTCTGGTTTGTTTTTCTTTAATTTTAATTTCATTTAATTGTTGGGTAATATGTTGTATTTGTCTTTTATCTTTATTTTCATTTTGAACATAATTATTAATAACTTGTCTTTGTTGAGTAATAGTAGTGTTAAAAGCTTTTCTAAGTTTATGTTCTTTAAAATATCTTTGTTTATATTCATTAGTATCTTTTAAAAGATTATGATATTTAAGTTTCCAGTCAATATTTAAATCATTATTACTAGGATTATCAATATTAGTAGTATTTAAATCATTATTACTAGGATTATCAATATTAGTAGTATTTAAATCATTATTACTAGGATTATCAATATTAGTAGTATTTTGTTGAATATGAATAGTATCTGGATTAATATTAATATTATGTTTCAATTTTTGGAGAAACTTGTGCCAAGGTGCTTTAATAGTTCCTTTAAGATATTCATAATTGTGTGTTTGTTTTAAATTACTAAGTTCTGAATATTTGATGGAGAGTTGTTTGGTAGGAGAATATATATCAGGATTGTTATACATTATCCAAGCTTTGAAGTCAGCGCTGATGTTATTTTTGAATCCAAGCTCTAGAATCCAAGTTTGTTGTTGGTCAATATAGGTCATGCTTAAAAAAAAGGTAGTGTTCAAATCAATTTAAAATAAAAATAAGTGAAACTAACGTTGTATTTCAAGTTCATCTTGTAGTTCTTTAATTTTTCTAATAAGGATATTAACTTTCAATTGTCTTTCTTCTGTTTCATGTTTGTTTGTATGAACTTGATACTGGATTTGCTTTTCAAGTTGTTTTTCAGCATCTCTCGACAAAAGAAGTGCTTCGTGTAAGTTTTGAATTTGTGCATCTTTGATAGCAATAGTCTGTTGTAGAGTATTGATGAGGTTATTATCTTCGGGTGTACGTTGAATGGTCATGTGTGAGTATGTAAATTGATAGTAATAAGAATCAATTTAGAAAGGAATAGTATGGGTATAGTATGGGGACTTTAAAAGAAAATAATTGATTTAGGAATATAAATGAATTAAGTGGTATTGCGATGCCAACTCAAACAGATGCGTGTTTAGCGACTCTGGAGATGATTCAAGATTATCAGAAAAAAGGAGTGAAAGAAGCGTCTTCTTTGAGACTAGCAATTGTGAAGGGAGAGTTCAGGAAATTTCCTGCCTACACGGGAGCACTTGAAGAGCTGCGTGCACAGAAGAAGAAAGACAAAGCAGAGAAGCCTGCACCGGATGGAGCGAAGAAAGTTCCTGAAGGTGACTGGATAAAAATTCTCAAGAAAAAGCCTGTCAAGAAGGATTCAAAGCCGGCTGCTCTAGTTCAAGTGCCTCCAAATAAAGGTGCTCCAGGAGCAATGTTGGTCAAGAAGGTGACCACTTATTATAAAGAGAAGAAAAAAGCGTAGAGGCTTAACAAAGCAATATCATAAAAAAAGCATGGTTTATACCGTGTCAGGGAGATAGGGAGGGAAAATTAAGGTAAATGAATATTATGAATATAGTATGTATTTTTTTATAATAATTATAAAATTGATTTTAGATAGATATTATTTAGAAACATGGAAGAGGTCGATGTACTGCCAAAGGGCAGTCTAAACCGAGATGTTATTGCGAAAATTGCGGCGATGTGGGCTATTGAGCTCGGAGCGCCAGAGACAACTGACGAAGGTACTTGGACGAAATACCTCAAGCTTCACTATAAAAGTGTTCTTGAAGAGTACAACACCAAATTACAAGCTGACAAAGAGAAAAAAGCTGCTGAGAAACTGGCAAAAAAAGGCAAGGAGAAGGTGCATGTAGATACACCGTTTAAAAAGCCAATAATTGCTGGGAAAGGTGGTGAACAGATGCCTCAGTTAGACTTGTACAAGGGTGGAGCGGTTCCAGAGCATGGACTCTCAAAGGAAGAGTTGTTGCTGAGTATGCTGTCGAAGAACCAACAAGAACGTCAGATGATGCTGGATATGCTTTCGCAGCAAAATGATGACTAACAAAAATAACGACTAACAAAAATAACGACCTATGTTTAAGGTGTTCGGAATACACATTAATAAATTGTCCCTAGTGTGGCTCTTATGAGCAAGACTAGACAGTTTCAGTTTCGATTGATACTGGGTGGTGAACTATGTTCTACCATTATATTGATATATGAATATAGTATGTATATGAATATGGTGTGTGTATAAGTGTAGGGGAAAAAATTGATTTGGGATAGAGAAAATATAGACAAAGTCTGCAAAGAAAAATGGTGAACCGTAACGAAGTTATTGAGGCTACTATGCGTGCTCTTTCGGGCACACAGGAGTTCCTGGACGCTGGTTTGGATTACGACATTTTGGATGAGATTCACACTCGACTGGAGAATCTCCCAAAGGATGATCCGAATAAGATTCGCAAGAGGTCTGCTGCTCGTGGTGATAATAAGCCAGGAGTAGAGGAAGGACCGAAGCGGATTCGCGGTGGATACCAGGTATGTGACCACAAGGAGTATGGTTCTGAGGAGTTTCGAGCAAGGGTGAAAGCCTATATGGTCGAGACCGACAAGAAGTATATGAGTGCAAAGGGTGAGGTTTGGAAGCTGTTGACAGCTGACGAGATCGCAGTCTTTGAGACAAAAGCAGAGGAAGTGAACCAGCAGAACGGTTTTACTACTAAGGAGGAAAAGAAGAAGTCCTCTCCAACTGTGACAAAGGCACAGATGGAGGAACAGAATCGCCTTCTAGTTGAAGAGCTGAAGAAGGCTGGACTTGGACAGAACATTCCGGATATGCCGGAGAGAGATCCACCAAAACCAAGGAAGAAGCAGTCATCGGCTTCCAATTCTGAGGAACAGGTGGATTCTCCTCCGGAGTCTCCGAAAGTGAGTCCAGCACCATCGCCAGATGTGGATGACCTAGCTACTATGGTAGAGAGTGTCAAGATCGGAGATGATTCAGAAGATGATTCAGACGATGATGATACTCCAGCTGTGGTTGGGGATGTTCACAAGGAATGGTGTAAAACCAGAATGAGTGAGATGGAGAAGGCTGACCCCAACTTCTCTCATTCAACAGCGGACTTTCAGGGGTGGATTATGTACACCCAGCCAGAGAAGTATGGTCCTGACAAGCAGCAGCATGTATCGAAGGAGGATATAAAGCAAGCTAAGAAGGAACATGAATTCAAGGCGAAGAAGGAAGAACCAAGCAGGGCTTGGGCTAACTTCTGCGCCTAAAAAGGTAATTTAGAACTATAAGATGCACAGGTAAGACTATGTATAATGTAGAAGTAGAAAAAAAAAAGAACATCTAGCCATATGTAGAAGTATGAGGAGAGTGTGTGGTCTCTATGGAAGATGTTGAAAAAAAACAAAAAAACACATTTTTTTTAAATTGATTCATTATATTAATAATTAATCATGGAATCTGAGGATGTTAGGCTACTGAATTATGTGTTGCGATGGAGAACACTGCAACTTGAAGAGAAAATAGAGGATGCACACCGTATAATAGGAGAAGCATACAGCGAGTTGAGAGAGTTTCAAATCACTGTGTTTAACATGAATAAGGCGACATTGACAAGGCTCAGATGTGAGGTTGACGAGGTTGACTGACCCTAGCATTGAGGAGGATGCACTGAATGTGTGTCATATCCTTGAGTAAGGAGGGTAAACCGGGACATTAGTCCCACCCGTAGAGTATTATGAATATAGTATGTAAATTAATCATAAATTGATTTATGATAGAAATATATATAACCACCATGGAAATCGAAGATTGGCTTACCGCGATGGAAGAGGCAGCGAATGATGATGTGAGTAAGGATGTGGACAAAGAGTATAAGACACCAGAGGCGTCGCCAAGAAAAGAAGGAGAACAAACCGGAACACCGGTTGACCCCCTTTTCGTTGACGCCACCTTTGCAAGGAGAACTTATTCGACTCCTCAATCGACTCCTGGTACACCATGACGACTGGTGGTGGTTACAAAAGGAAACACTCATTGACATTAGTCAAGAGTTATAACAAAAAAAGAAAAAAACAAAAAAAAACGTCTCAAACGAGATAGAATTTTTTACTTTGAATATAGCATGTATTTTTTTTAAAATTGATTTATGATAGATTATATATAACGATAGATGCTCTTGTGTAAGGAGTCTCGTGATACTTTCATTTGGTGGCTACATGTGGCACTGACATGGAATGCGATTTTAGCGCGTGATGTGTGGCTGTGGTTTGCTACCATAGTGGTAGTAAGTGTGGGACAGTATTGGGAGAGATACTATTGTGATCCTTCTTATCCTGGTTGTAAGGAATAAGAAGAATAAGGAAAAAACAAAAAAAATAGGTGTCATAGAAGTGGTTTTATGACACATATTTTTTTTAAATTGATTTGATGAGTGTGTAATGTAAACACACAGTATGTTCGCCCCTAAGAAGTCAGTAGCTCGTGCTTTTTCAGCTTTTGATAAGATTAACACAGCAGATGAGATTAAGGATGTAGTTAAGAATAATAATTTAGGAATTATTATTGGTAAAGGTCAAGCATTTAGTGATGAGGAGATGCTGAATGTAAGAGATTGTTTGGGGTATGATGTTTCAGAATCGGATGTGTTGCTTTTGATTGATACTTGGTTGAATGATAAGATGAAAGCATATGAGGTGGATATTGTGACAAATGGAGCAGATTACAATAAAATTGAGGAGAATGGTAGAGAGAAAAGGTCAACTATGTATGAGATGGCAAGTAATCTGGATTATCCAGTAATTGGTGTGACACATCCTTCTAATTTAGGTAGTGTGGATAAGATTCTAGGTGGAAATACACGGTGGTTGACACAGTCTTTGGGAGATGGATGGGGAGGTCATGATGGAGATGTGTGTAATCCAACAGGTGCGACAAGAACAACGATTGAGTTTATGAGTGATGCGAGTAATGTAACATTATTTGTAGTAAGTGGAGGTCATACAACAGCAAAGGAGTTGGAGGTATATCATAAAATGGGAATAGATATTATAATGTTGAATCTAAATCTGGATTCACCGGGGGAAAAAATGGCAAGAATGTTGGGAATTGAGATGGATAATTTGTGTGATATTTAGATAAAATGATGTAAAATGTATAATATATGCTAGAAATAAATTTTTTTTATATTGTATATATATATGAATATACTACGATTAGTAGATAATTTTTTAAATATTGAATAAAAAGGAGAAATAAAAAATAATAAAAATAAAGAGTTTTCAACATATTGTATAGAAAGGAATAAAGAAGTAAAAGAAATGAATGAATTAATGAATATGTTTAATGAAAGAGTATATGATATATTACCAGAATATTTTAATGAAATAGAACATGAAAAAAATAATCATGAAAACTTTAAAAAGAAATATTTTAGTCCAATAGATAAAAATTCAATAGTAAGTATAGAATCAGAAGAAGAATATAGGGATGATATACGAGAATTGAAGGATTTTTGTACTGATTTAGTAAATTATCAAATATTTTCCCATACTGGTGCATTTTCATTTATGTATATAGTTGATAAAATTCATAAAATAGTATTAGATTTATATAAAGAGAAGAAGAATTTGAACAAATTAGATATATTGTTTGTATATAAGGGAGGAAATTTGTTAAAAAATATAAAGGATATGTTTTTTACAAAATTACCAGGTGATGCTTCAGAAACAATAAATAAAAAATATACAGCATTTTTTGCAAAGTCTGATTTAGATTATTCAATTTATATAAATCCAAAATTAGATAATTATGATGTAATATTTAATGATATATGTAATCTAGCATATAAAATACAAATGGCATTAAAACAAGTATTTATGTCAAATCCATATATATATTTTCATTGGTTTAAATTTAATGATTCATATAGAACATATGTATTAGATTATTATCATAAAAAAGCATCATCATCTTTAAAAAGTCTAATAGACCCTCATAATTCAAGGATTTATAATCACGCAATAACAGGTATATTATTTAATGATATATCTTCATTAGGTAAAAATGATAAAAGAACATATACACAAAAACCAAATCAATATATATTTAAAAGTTCAGAAGGAAATAAAGTTCATAAATATGATGTATATACACCATTATTTAGTCCAATATATGTAAGTTTTAATGATTCAATAGAGTTTAAAGCACCAGAACGATTATTATTGACAAAGTTTAATTTAGTAAGAACAAAATTTAATTTTAATATATATAGTAAAAAAAGAATCACATTCGAAGAAGAAGATAATCAAAAAGGGACTGAAAAATTGCATGAAGTAGGTGGTGAGTTGATAGATGTAAGTATAACTCATAAAGATGATGCGGATGTGAATCACTTCTTTGATGATATTTATGCTAATATCAGTACAATATCATATTATGAACCACCATCAGGATTTATGTTTAAAAATGAAGAAGAATCATATAATCAATATACTTATAGTTTAAATTATATGTATTATGATTTACATAAAATAATATTCAAATTATATAATTATCCTTGGGATGATAGAAAATACAAAAAACGATTATATAGATTATTTTTCATCTCATTAATTGATTATTATGCAGGTGAAAGTCAAGAAATAAAAGATATGGAAGGAATAAATACTCGTGTTCACAATATTTATGATTATTTTATAAAAGTTTTAAATTTACTTTATAATGATGATAATTCAATCATAAATTGTTTAAAATACGCACAAAGAAAAAAACATCTATCTAGTTCTGTTTCTAAATTATCATCTGAACTTAAAAGAATCAATGAAGTATTTGATTTAAAAAAATATACTAACAAGAATTTAATAACAGTATTAAAAGATAGTATAATAGTATTAGAAAAAGTATTAGTGAAGCACAATCTATATAAATCAGAAACAACTTCAAAATCAGAAACACCAGCAAAACCAGAAGAAAATACCATAGAAACATTAGAAAAATTAGAAAGTTTTATGAATGATATAATAGATAATATAGAAGTAATCATTAAAACCATAGAACAAACAAAAGAATTCTGTCTCAGTAAATCAATAAATCTTGATTTATTAAAAGAATTTAAATTTGCTGGTTATTAATCACCCCCTGCTTCTATGTCAAAGTTAAGTTGTCGAGGTGGCGTAAAATTTGGACGTTGTCTGATTCCTTCTTGTTGTTGTGGTGGTGTTATTGTTGATGTTGATGTTGATTGTTGTTGTTGTGTTGGTTGATTAGTCTCGTCGGAACTGACTAGGTCTTCTATTATTGTAAATGTATATCTTGTAAGTTTGTTATACATTTCTTGTAATCTGGATAATCCAATTACAAATAATAAAAATATGACTAATACTACTCCTATAATCAAAATTTTTACCATTAACTTATTTATATTATTCATGTCAAAACCAGTGAATAAAAGATTTATACCAGAACCACCTTTTTTGTTTTTCTTTGTTTTTTTTGATTTCATTATATACTATATATGGAGATAAAAATTACAAATTACTAAAAAATGATTCTCTTTAAATGCTCCCTTTGAGATATTAGAGAAATCACCCCCAATAAGAATCATGTTTCATACAAAAAGTGATTTAAAATAGAATTCCTATATTATATTTATGTTTTATATTACAATTACTTTTTTGAGATATTAGTGATTCACAATTTATTAACTTATCAAATAAATCCAATTTTTGATTATGTTTAATCATAGATTTTAAAATTTTTTTATGTTTTTCTGAAGTTGATTTATATTTTCCACTCCATTTTTTAAATTCACCCTCTCTACCATAAGCATCTTTTCGTGTATTAAAAATTTCAAACCAAATAAGTTGTTTATTTTTTTTAGATTTATATCGTTTATTTTTTCTGTGTTCTTTTAATCGTCTCTCTAAATTATTTGTATGACCTGTATATATATAATATTGTATTTCAGTTTCAAACTTATTTGTATTTAAATTAACTATATTATATTTATTAATACTTAACCATTGATATAAAAAATATTTTTTATCTCTATTCATATAAAATCATAGTTTTACAATTTTAAATACTTTTTACAATAAAAATATATACATTTCACACAATATTTGATACGGTCCCCCGTATCACTAATATATATTTCTGAAAAATATAAATAAATTGTATAATATATTATTAGTATTTACTAGAATAATATTTAAATATGATATTTTTAGCGTAGTATATGTTT
>VMHT01094353.1_pt1 | contig 14338 bp, 8 predicted proteins | sample 4693611 | NCBI WGS metagenome assembly VMHT01 (sample SAMN12280063, study PRJNA550983) | marine metagenome | isolation source: seawater sampled from same location over 5 years 0.02-0.2 micron viral filtrate | place: USA: collected off the coast of southern California halfway between the port... ... | reverse complement strand
GTTAGTATTATATAGTGTGTTTGTCATTATTTAATAATAATATATATATATACAATAAATTATTCTTAAATAATTTTAACTAATATAATTTTAAACTCAACTAATATTATTGAAATTAAAATTAGTCTGAATCGTCTGAATCTGTGGAGGCTTCAGAGGGAAACTTAAAGACTGGTTTGGTGTTTAATTTACGCAAAGTTAGGATATAGTCACGGCTACCCCACGCAAGTTCTATATTTCTGGCGAATTTTCCGTATAGTACCAATTCTGCTTCAGTTTTGATGTTACTTTTATCCAGGTTACAAAAGAAGTCGTGTATTTTTTGTATTTTGCTAATGGCTTTAGAGTGTTTGGCGAAATCATCATAATCGTTTATATTAATATCATATTTCCAGTGTTTCTTCCAATATGAGATTTTTGTCAGTCTGTTGTCGTACTCTGTTTTAAGTAGTTGTCTTTCTTTATCGTCCTTAAAATAGCGACCTAATCGGGTTGAATAGTTTTTAGAAGGCATTAATAACTATATATATAATCTAATGAGATAATATTCTTATATATTTTTATTGTTAAAAGATTATAACCTCACGAGAACTCGAGTACTATACTTTTACCACTGGTTACGGTCGTAGTCGTGTCAAACTTGGTTAGTCGTTTTAAGAATGATTTAATTTTAAATCCCTGTTTTAAAACAGCATAATGTTGGGCATAATATTCTACCTTCTCATAAGGTATCTGGTCTTCATCTGTAGTAACAATAAAATCGTGATGTGGGTGTATCTTTTTTATTATTAGTAAATGTTTTCTAAAAGTATTAAACTCTTCATATGGTATATCATAACCATATTTCTTTTTATAATACCGTAATTTATTAATCATTGATTGATCGGGATATTTCTCCATTTAAATTATACTATATTTTTTTTTTGTCTTTTAATCTCAGCTCAGCACGTTTTAGCGTTTTTCCTTTATACCACTTGGTACAGTAGTGGGGGAACTCTGTTATTAAAAAATCAGCACTTTTCTCAGCTTCCTGGTAACGACAAATATTTTCAGCCTGTAAGCCTCCAGAAGTCTTATAATATCTGGTATTAATGGTAACATTGTTAAACCTCGACACAGTACCATCTTTGTGGTAATGTCGTAGAGTTCTTTCAAAATCTTCTTTTTCATTTAATTCTAATTTCAGTTCTTCTGCTTTTCTATTAATTATACCCCACATAGGTCCAACAATAAATCTTAAATCAGTGGTTATTTTATCCGACATAAAAAAAGCGTTATTGACTGGATAAACGCCCCATAAATGTCCCTGTGTTTTTTTTAATAACTCAAACGCATCAGTAATAAAATCATCTAATTTTTCAATTGAAACTAATCTATTACCAGATTTGGTTTTGCCTGGAATTAATTTTAATATATCTTTTACATCGTCATCAAATTGAACTATATGAGTATTTTCGGGGAAATAATCAGTAATAAAATTTCGTTGTTCTCGCAGTCCTTTCATTCCTATGATGATTTCCTTATAATATTGTGGAGGTACGTTGTCTGTATAAATATCAAACTCATCTTTATCAGCCACAAAAATATATATTTTATCTGAATTAATTTGTTTATCAATTAAGGTATGGAGCGTGTGTGTAACGATAAGGTATTCCCTTTTATATGATGGAATAGCTACTATGTAATCCATTATATATTAAACTAAACTTTAAAAAAGTTTTAACAAACTAAACTTTAAAAAAGTTTTAACAAATTAGTTTAAATCATAGTTTCTAATAGTTGGTCCAAAATAATTCTATTACCTTTATGCTCTAATTCTGTGGTGTTTTCTATTGGGTGAGTATCATCAATATCGTTTTCTTGTTCTGGTGGTGTGAATCTGGGAGTAGGAGCTTGTAATAAGGTTCTCTGTGTTGGTACCGAGCCTATCTCCTTTTCTACTGTTAATAATTTACGACGAGTTGGGGCGTTATCGATTGGGAATATTTCTACCAATAGACTTATTTCAAAATTAACTCCATTTAAGTTTAGGATTTTATCATCTTGATTAGTAAAGTTCATACTGATATAATCTATAGTTGTTGATGTTATAATTGATGTGGTACGATAATCAGAATTATTTAAATAAATTAAAAAATTACTATTCATATCAATACTTATTTTTTGCAAAATACTGGAATTACCATTTCTACTGGATTGAGTATTTGCATCTGACAGATTAGAACGAACCATAATAGAATGAACTGTAGCTAAATTACAAACATTAACTGATTCTGTAGTACCGGAAGCCGCCAAATCTATATCACTTTGTATTTCGTTCCAACCAATTACTTTATTGATTGTACTACTACTAAAGTTTATCGTTTGTGTGGAACCAGTAACATTTGTAAATGTAATCTTATTTTTTTGTGCATTATAAGTCGTACTAAACAACGCGCTAAAATTGGTATCATCATTGAAATACTTTACTAATTGAGTTATATTATAATCTTGATTTGTAAAAGTTAGTGTATTATTAGTATTATATACCAATGTGTTATTTAACAGGTCACTGCTGATATTGTAAAATGAATAAGGTATCTCAGCACTTATTACTGTAATATGGGCTTCTTGATTTTTTCCAATTTCTATAGCTGATTTTAGGTTAAATGAAAAATCACTATTTAGTGTTTCAAAATTAGTTTCTTTACTACGGATATGTATTATATTTGAACTAATGGCTTGAATTATTGGCGTCGACATATATAATTATAATTTATTAAAAAAAACTTTTCTTATATTATATTGTAATGGATAACTTTATTAGTATTGAAAAACAAAGACTAAATAATATAGTTTCTGGATTAAATGAGAGCGATTTACAAATCATTACCCCCAGATTAAAGTTTATTGATTATTTATTAGACCAATTAGGTAGTGTCAAAGATGGTGACGATAAAAAGAAAATAAAACAATCTATAAAAAAATCAGCATCTGAACTCGAAAAAGAGGTCAAACAAGATCAAAAAGATAATATAGGTACATATACAATTGCTAAAAATATTAGACCTAATATAACCTCTGTTCCTAATGAAGATGTGGATAAAGCTTTGATGGTAGAGGCTTCATCTATCGCTTACGATAATCTGAATATAGACCCAGATTTTCAAATAGCACAAGAGTTTTTAGATAATAATGGAATTGATTATAAAATAGATACTCAACTATCAGATGGGAATGGATTAGTGTTACATAATGGAGAGGATACTAAACTTGCGTTTAGGGGTACTAAGTTTAATTCGTTAGATGATTTGCGATTAGATGGAGAGATACTTGTAGGTAGAGAAACAAATAATCCACAACTTATGAAAGCTAAACAACAAGTAATTGATGCGACTGAAAAATACGGCATAACACCAAGCGAAACTCTTGGGTTTTCTAAAGGCGGACATATAGCTATTTCAACAGCAGATGTCACAGATATTCCAAGATCAACAACATTCAATTCTTTTTTAGGTTATAATTCGATTGGTAATCAACCAACAAAGGCACAACATACATTATACCGAACTACTGAAGACATACCAAGTATGGCGGTAGGTTTTAAGAATAATTTAGAAAACTTTGTTGTAAAAACAATTAGACCGCTGGTAGATTCTTTAAATCCTAAACGAGCTCACGAACTAAACAACTTTTCCAGTAGAGGAAAACGGGCGAAATCCTCCACATTAGAGGACCTACTTCTTAAGCATGCCAATGATACGGTTAGACTCGGTGAATTCGATGTTATTACCCACATGCAGGATTATATGAATGATCGCCCATTAAGAGTAAGAGACCATAGCGGTATATATGAAGCTAAGGCTCAAACAGATGAGGGTAATATGGTAGGTCACAAAATACAGACAGAATTACCAGATTTTCCAGAAGTACCTAAGGGGGAACCTCTGGTAAGAATGATTGATGCAAGACATGCAACAGAACCGATAGACGACAATTATTTTTCGAGACTATCTCCAAGAGACATAGCGAGAAATACAGAATTAGAGAGAGTAACTCGAGAACTGGCGGGTTATAGAGAACTGGCGAGTTTTGGTTTGGATACAGGAGCATCTGGAGTAACCCAATTGCCACGGGATGCAATGATGGAGAAATTACAGGACGCTCGCCAGATGCGTGGATTTAAGAAACGATTTAAGAATATTATGGAAGCAAAAGAACCAGTTAGTACAGAGATAGAAATGGATCCACTTGGAATAATGGGTGGTCCTAAGAAACAAATTACACCAGTAGAAGTGCCTTGGGTAGAGGGAGCGCCTCCCCAACCACGCTATGGAGAAAAAACATTCTCAGACTGGGTACATAATTTTAATGGTAAATCAGGAGCAGATACGGTTATAGATGAAAATGGAAGAGCTCAATTGAACTCTAGTAGATTTCACACTAATTCCAAGCATAAACAATTCTGGGAAGAGCTTGGAGGAGATTTCACACCAGAAGAGCAGGCACATTTTGATCGTTATGAAGACGTGGCTCCACCACGCGAAGAGCCATTATTATCACTCGAAGATAGAGAGAAGACATATCTCGATGATAAACAGACCACAGATTTGTTATCAAGTGATCTGACAAAAGAACATCAAACTTCATTAGAAGAGTTTGAAAATTATAAATCAATACCAAATGAGGCTGGTACAGAAACACATTCATTAACAAACGATTTAATTCGTGGCATGCACCCTCAGGCGTTAGGTATTGGATTGCTAAGTTCTTATACTGCAGACCATGCAATGAATTTAATTGATCCAGATAAAAAAATTAGTGAAAAGCCCCGTGCTGTGGTAAGTGGTGGTCTGGCGGGAGGGGAAGCAGCTGCTGCCACTTTGGCGCTCGGAGGCGAAGCTGTTACAGCAGCAGCAGTAGCTCCTGAAATTGTAGCCGGAGGTACAGGTGCTTATGCAGCTATCCAAACCTATGAAGCTCTTAAAAAGTCTGGTGTTGATGATAATAGTGCCGCTGTACTGTCCGGTACGGCTGGTGGTGCGGCAACAGGAGCAACATCAGTATTAGGAGCAGCTGCTGTGGGAGCAGCCACTGGAGGGGAATACGGGACAGTTTTAGCGCCTGAAACTGGTGGTGCGTCGATATTGGCTGCAAGTGCATTAGGTGCTATGATGGGTGAAGGTTCATATTTATACAATAAATTTAAGACTCCAGAACCACCAAAAACGATAGATATCTCGGAAGAAGAAAAAGCGAGGGATCAACTTTTTAAGAGACAAATGAAAGAAGCAGGTATTACTTTACCTAATTAAGGTGAGCGCAAGTCTCGACAACAAAATATTTTACTTAGACAACATAAAAAATAATCAAAACAGTCCCTCTCATGTTCCATTATATATTATATTAATAAATAAAATCAATTTTTTAAAAACTCTGATATATCCATTGGATTGTTCTCTTTCTCTTTCTGTTCTTCTTTTTCCCTGAGATATTGTTGCTTTTGGTCAGGTACGGACATTAATTTAACTATCTCCCTATAATGGTGTGTAACAAAGATATTTATTAAATAATCTGGAGACCATTCAAACTTATTTTCATAAAACTTTTTAAGATTATTTACCAGTAATAATTTATCTTCATTCGCTATCCAAGTGTCATCAATGGCTTCAAGTTCTTCTTCTTCAAAAAGCAGTGGTTCATTTTCATCAGTAATGTTTTCATTAATTTCATTATCTTCAAACATTAGTTATATATTATAACAACATTATATTTTAAAATGTTTGACTATATTATAATTAAAATGCCTAAAAAACTTACTAATAACAAATTAATTAATGATTATATTGAACATATTACGAATGAAAGTAAATTAAGCCCACAAACCTTAAAGACTTATATAAATATAGCCAATAATTTACCATTTAATGTTCTAACTTCTCAACCAACAATAATTAAGAAATTAAAAACATTATATGATAATGGTAACACGCTAGCATTAAATTTAAATATGATAATACTGGTGCGCAAATACAACAGTGAGGAGGTAGATAAATTATTAAAGTTTAGAAATAGTTTATTAGATACTATTAAATCACAGAGGAAGACAAGGTTAGATAAACTAGACGAGGCTTTACCATCCTATAGTGAGATAAAACAAATATTAGATAAATTAACTGGTGTAGATTACATAGTAAATTATTTGATGATAAATAATGGTTTGAGGAATAAGGATTTAAATCTACAATTCGTAAAAGAGTTTCCAGAAGAAACCACTGAGAATATGATTAGGATTAAAGGGAAAAATGCTCTATTAAATATCAATTCATATAAGACCCAAAAAAGTCACGGCGAAAAGAATATTAAAGTCAGTGACCCAAAGTTTATACAAGAGTTAAAAAAACTTAAACTAACTGTGGGAGATTATTTAATCCCTATGAAAGATGGATCAAAAATGGCTAATATAACAACTTTTAACGATAAGGTGAAACGGCTCAGTATTTTAAAACTAGGTCAAAACAAACTGATTAAGATCCATATTAAACATCTACTGAACAATAAACAGTTTGATACATTGGAACAAATTGGTAGAGACCGAGGTACATCTTTATCGGTTTTATTAACTAGTTATAATTTAGAAAATGGACATGAACAGAATATAAAAGAAGATTAACTTTTATAATTTTTTGATAAAATATTATATAAATATATAATGTCTTGTTTAATATGTTTTGGAAAAAAAGATCCTAATCCTGGTATTACTGGTAAAACTAAGATTGCTAAGGCTACTACGCAGTTCCCTATGACTGTGGGTGTACCTATGACTGTGGGGGTACCTCCAACAGTTCCTGTTGATCATACTAAGGGTGGTTGGACTGGTAAGCCAATGTCTTGTTTTGCTAAGGGCGGTATAGTGCAAGGCAAAAAAAACCAAAAAAAAGTAATTACAGCACATGCTGGTGAAATGGTGATCCCTGTCAGGTTAGTTCCCAAAATTAAAGCTATGATTAAGGAAAAGGGGATTAGAGTTCCTAAATGCTTTGGAATTAGTCAAAAAAAGAAAGCCACAAAAGCAGCCACAAAAACCACAAAAGCAGCCACAAAAGCCAAAAAAAAGAAGAAAAAGAACTAATTAAACTGATAAACAACTGACAGAACGTATAAAAGCCAGTAAATAGCCCATATAATAATTATTATATGGGCTATTTACTGGCTTTTATACGTTCTGTCAGTTGTTTATCAGTTTAATTAGTTCTTTTTCTTCTTTTTTTTGGCTTTTGTGGCTGCTTTTGTGGTTTTTGTGGCTGCTTTTGTGGCTTTCTTTTTTTGACTAATTCCAAAGCATTTAGGAACTCTAATCCCCTTTTCCTTAATCATAGCTTTAATTTTGGGAACTAACCTGACAGGGATCACCATTTCACCAGCATGTGCTGTAATTACTTTTTTTTGGTTTTTTTTGCCTTGCACTATACCGCCCTTAGCAAAACAAGACATTGGCTTACCAGTCCAACCACCCTTAGTATGATCAACAGGAACTGTTGGAGGTACCCCCACAGTCATAGGTACACCCACAGTCATAGGGAACTGCGTAGTAGCCTTAGCAATCTTAGTTTTACCAGTAATACCAGGATTAGGATCTTTTTTTCCAAAACATATTAAACAAGACATTATATATTTATATAATATTTTATCAAAAAATTATAAAAGTTAATCTTCTTTTATATTCTGTTCATGTCCATTTTCTAAATTATAACTAGTTAATAAAACCGATAAAGATGTACCTCGGTCTCTACCAATTTGTTCCAATGTATCAAACTGTTTATTGTTCAGTAGATGTTTAATATGGATCTTAATCAGTTTGTTTTGACCTAGTTTTAAAATACTGAGCCGTTTCACCTTATCGTTAAAAGTTGTTATATTAGCCATTTTTGATCCATCTTTCATAGGGATTAAATAATCTCCCACAGTTAGTTTAAGTTTTTTTAACTCTTGTATAAACTTTGGGTCACTGACTTTAATATTCTTTTCGCCGTGACTTTTTTGGGTCTTATATGAATTGATATTTAATAGAGCATTTTTCCCTTTAATCCTAATCATATTCTCAGTGGTTTCTTCTGGAAACTCTTTTACGAATTGTAGATTTAAATCCTTATTCCTCAAACCATTATTTATCATCAAATAATTTACTATGTAATCTACACCAGTTAATTTATCTAATATTTGTTTTATCTCACTATAGGATGGTAAAGCCTCGTCTAGTTTATCTAACCTTGTCTTCCTCTGTGATTTAATAGTATCTAATAAACTATTTCTAAACTTTAATAATTTATCTACCTCCTCACTGTTGTATTTGCGCACCAGTATTATCATATTTAAATTTAATGCTAGCGTGTTACCATTATCATATAATGTTTTTAATTTCTTAATTATTGTTGGTTGAGAAGTTAGAACATTAAATGGTAAATTATTGGCTATATTTATATAAGTCTTTAAGGTTTGTGGGCTTAATTTACTTTCATTCGTAATATGTTCAATATAATCATTAATTAATTTGTTATTAGTAAGTTTTTTAGGCATTTTAATTATAATATAGTCAAACATTTTAAAATATAATGTTGTTATAATATATAACTAATGTTTGAAGATAATGAAATTAATGAAAACATTACTGATGAAAATGAACCACTGCTTTTTGAAGAAGAAGAACTTGAAGCCATTGATGACACTTGGATAGCGAATGAAGATAAATTATTACTGGTAAATAATCTTAAAAAGTTTTATGAAAATAAGTTTGAATGGTCTCCAGATTATTTAATAAATATCTTTGTTACACACCATTATAGGGAGATAGTTAAATTAATGTCCGTACCTGACCAAAAGCAACAATATCTCAGGGAAAAAGAAGAACAGAAAGAGAAAGAGAACAATCCAATGGATATATCAGAGTTTTTAAAAAATTGATTTTATTTATTAATATAATATATAATGGAACATGAGAGGGACTGTTTTGATTATTTTTTATGTTGTCTAAGTAAAATATTTTGTTGTCGAGACTTGCGCTCACCTTAATTAGGTAAAGTAATACCTGCTTCTTTCATTTGTCTCTTAAAAAGTTGATCCCTCGCTTTTTCTTCTTCCGAGATATCTATCGTTTTTGGTGGTTCTGGAGTCTTAAATTTATTGTATAAATATGAACCTTCACCCATCATAGCACCTAATGCACTTGCAGCCAATATCGACGCACCACCAGTTTCAGGCGCTAAAACTGTCCCGTATTCCCCTCCAGTGGCTGCTCCCACAGCAGCTGCTCCTAATACTGATGTTGCTCCTGTTGCCGCACCACCAGCCGTACCGGACAGTACAGCGGCACTATTATCATCAACACCAGACTTTTTAAGAGCTTCATAGGTTTGGATAGCTGCATAAGCACCTGTACCTCCGGCTACAATTTCAGGAGCTACTGCTGCTGCTGTAACAGCTTCGCCTCCGAGCGCCAAAGTGGCAGCAGCTGCTTCCCCTCCCGCCAGACCACCACTTACCACAGCACGGGGCTTTTCACTAATTTTTTTATCTGGATCAATTAAATTCATTGCATGGTCTGCAGTATAAGAACTTAGCAATCCAATACCTAACGCCTGAGGGTGCATGCCACGAATTAAATCGTTTGTTAATGAATGTGTTTCTGTACCAGCCTCATTTGGTATTGATTTATAATTTTCAAACTCTTCTAATGAAGTTTGATGTTCTTTTGTCAGATCACTTGATAACAAATCTGTGGTCTGTTTATCATCGAGATATGTCTTCTCTCTATCTTCGAGTGATAATAATGGCTCTTCGCGTGGTGGAGCCACGTCTTCATAACGATCAAAATGTGCCTGCTCTTCTGGTGTGAAATCTCCTCCAAGCTCTTCCCAGAATTGTTTATGCTTGGAATTAGTGTGAAATCTACTAGAGTTCAATTGAGCTCTTCCATTTTCATCTATAACCGTATCTGCTCCTGATTTACCATTAAAATTATGTACCCAGTCTGAGAATGTTTTTTCTCCATAGCGTGGTTGGGGAGGCGCTCCCTCTACCCAAGGCACTTCTACTGGTGTAATTTGTTTCTTAGGACCACCCATTATTCCAAGTGGATCCATTTCTATCTCTGTACTAACTGGTTCTTTTGCTTCCATAATATTCTTAAATCGTTTCTTAAATCCACGCATCTGGCGAGCGTCCTGTAATTTCTCCATCATTGCATCCCGTGGCAATTGGGTTACTCCAGATGCTCCTGTATCCAAACCAAAACTCGCCAGTTCTCTATAACCCGCCAGTTCTCGAGTTACTCTCTCTAATTCTGTATTTCTCGCTATGTCTCTTGGAGATAGTCTCGAAAAATAATTGTCGTCTATCGGTTCTGTTGCATGTCTTGCATCAATCATTCTTACCAGAGGTTCCCCCTTAGGTACTTCTGGAAAATCTGGTAATTCTGTCTGTATTTTGTGACCTACCATATTACCCTCATCTGTTTGAGCCTTAGCTTCATATATACCGCTATGGTCTCTTACTCTTAATGGGCGATCATTCATATAATCCTGCATGTGGGTAATAACATCGAATTCACCGAGTCTAACCGTATCATTGGCATGCTTAAGAAGTAGGTCCTCTAATGTGGAGGATTTCGCCCGTTTTCCTCTACTGGAAAAGTTGTTTAGTTCGTGAGCTCGTTTAGGATTTAAAGAATCTACCAGCGGTCTAATTGTTTTTACAACAAAGTTTTCTAAATTATTCTTAAAACCTACCGCCATACTTGGTATGTCTTCAGTAGTTCGGTATAATGTATGTTGTGCCTTTGTTGGTTGATTACCAATCGAATTATAACCTAAAAAAGAATTGAATGTTGTTGATCTTGGAATATCTGTGACATCTGCTGTTGAAATAGCTATATGTCCGCCTTTAGAAAACCCAAGAGTTTCGCTTGGTGTTATGCCGTATTTTTCAGTCGCATCAATTACTTGTTGTTTAGCTTTCATAAGTTGTGGATTATTTGTTTCTCTACCTACAAGTATCTCTCCATCTAATCGCAAATCATCTAACGAATTAAACTTAGTACCCCTAAACGCAAGTTTAGTATCCTCTCCATTATGTAACACTAATCCATTCCCATCTGATAGTTGAGTATCTATTTTATAATCAATTCCATTATTATCTAAAAACTCTTGTGCTATTTGAAAATCTGGGTCTATATTCAGATTATCGTAAGCGATAGATGAAGCCTCTACCATCAAAGCTTTATCCACATCTTCATTAGGAACAGAGGTTATATTAGGTCTAATATTTTTAGCAATTGTATATGTACCTATATTATCTTTTTGATCTTGTTTGACCTCTTTTTCGAGTTCAGATGCTGATTTTTTTATAGATTGTTTTATTTTCTTTTTATCGTCACCATCTTTGACACTACCTAATTGGTCTAATAAATAATCAATAAACTTTAATCTGGGGGTAATGATTTGTAAATCGCTCTCATTTAATCCAGAAACTATATTATTTAGTCTTTGTTTTTCAATACTAATAAAGTTATCCATTACAATATAATATAAGAAAAGTTTTTTTTAATAAATTATAATTATATATGTCGACGCCAATAATTCAAGCCATTAGTTCAAATATAATACATATCCGTAGTAAAGAAACTAATTTTGAAACACTAAATAGTGATTTTTCATTTAACCTAAAATCAGCTATAGAAATTGGAAAAAATCAAGAAGCCCATATTACAGTAATAAGTGCTGAGATACCTTATTCATTTTACAATATCAGCAGTGACCTGTTAAATAACACATTGGTATATAATACTAATAATACACTAACTTTTACAAATCAAGATTATAATATAACTCAATTAGTAAAGTATTTCAATGATGATACCAATTTTAGCGCGTTGTTTAGTACGACTTATAATGCACAAAAAAATAAGATTACATTTACAAATGTTACTGGTTCCACACAAACGATAAACTTTAGTAGTAGTACAATCAATAAAGTAATTGGTTGGAACGAAATACAAAGTGATATAGATTTGGCGGCTTCCGGTACTACAGAATCAGTTAATGTTTGTAATTTAGCTACAGTTCATTCTATTATGGTTCGTTCTAATCTGTCAGATGCAAATACTCAATCCAGTAGAAATGGTAATTCCAGTATTTTGCAAAAAATAAGTATTGATATGAATAGTAATTTTTTAATTTATTTAAATAATTCTGATTATCGTACCACATCAATTATAACATCAACAACTATAGATTATATCAGTATGAACTTTACTAATCAAGATGATAAAATCCTAAACTTAAATGGAGTTAATTTTGAAATAAGTCTATTGGTAGAAATATTCCCAATCGATAACGCCCCAACTCGTCGTAAATTATTAACAGTAGAAAAGGAGATAGGCTCGGTACCAACACAGAGAACCTTATTACAAGCTCCTACTCCCAGATTCACACCACCAGAACAAGAAAACGATATTGATGATACTCACCCAATAGAAAACACCACAGAATTAGAGCATAAAGGTAATAGAATTATTTTGGACCAACTATTAGAAACTATGATTTAAACTAATTTGTTAAAACTTTTTTAAAGTTTAGTTTGTTAAAACTTTTTTAAAGTTTAGTTTAATATATAATGGATTACATAGTAGCTATTCCATCATATAAAAGGGAATACCTTATCGTTACACACACGCTCCATACCTTAATTGATAAACAAATTAATTCAGATAAAATATATATTTTTGTGGCTGATAAAGATGAGTTTGATATTTATACAGACAACGTACCTCCACAATATTATAAGGAAATCATCATAGGAATGAAAGGACTGCGAGAACAACGAAATTTTATTACTGATTATTTCCCCGAAAATACTCATATAGTTCAATTTGATGACGATGTAAAAGATATATTAAAATTAATTCCAGGCAAAACCAAATCTGGTAATAGATTAGTTTCAATTGAAAAATTAGATGATTTTATTACTGATGCGTTTGAGTTATTAAAAAAAACACAGGGACATTTATGGGGCGTTTATCCAGTCAATAACGCTTTTTTTATGTCGGATAAAATAACCACTGATTTAAGATTTATTGTTGGACCTATGTGGGGTATAATTAATAGAAAAGCAGAAGAACTGAAATTAGAATTAAATGAAAAAGAAGATTTTGAAAGAACTCTACGACATTACCACAAAGATGGTACTGTGTCGAGGTTTAACAATGTTACCATTAATACCAGATATTATAAGACTTCTGGAGGCTTACAGGCTGAAAATATTTGTCGTTACCAGGAAGCTGAGAAAAGTGCTGATTTTTTAATAACAGAGTTCCCCCACTACTGTACCAAGTGGTATAAAGGAAAAACGCTAAAACGTGCTGAGCTGAGATTAAAAGACAAAAAAAAAATATAGTATAATTTAAATGGAGAAATATCCCGATCAATCAATGATTAATAAATTACGGTATTATAAAAAGAAATATGGTTATGATATACCATATGAAGAGTTTAATACTTTTAGAAAACATTTACTAATAATAAAAAAGATACACCCACATCACGATTTTATTGTTACTACAGATGAAGACCAGATACCTTATGAGAAGGTAGAATATTATGCCCAACATTATGCTGTTTTAAAACAGGGATTTAAAATTAAATCATTCTTAAAACGACTAACCAAGTTTGACACGACTACGACCGTAACCAGTGGTAAAAGTATAGTACTCGAGTTCTCGTGAGGTTATAATCTTTTAACAATAAAAATATATAAGAATATTATCTCATTAGATTATATATATAGTTATTAATGCCTTCTAAAAACTATTCAACCCGATTAGGTCGCTATTTTAAGGACGATAAAGAAAGACAACTACTTAAAACAGAGTACGACAACAGACTGACAAAAATCTCATATTGGAAGAAACACTGGAAATATGATATTAATATAAACGATTATGATGATTTCGCCAAACACTCTAAAGCCATTAGCAAAATACAAAAAATACACGACTTCTTTTGTAACCTGGATAAAAGTAACATCAAAACTGAAGCAGAATTGGTACTATACGGAAAATTCGCCAGAAATATAGAACTTGCGTGGGGTAGCCGTGACTATATCCTAACTTTGCGTAAATTAAACACCAAACCAGTCTTTAAGTTTCCCTCTGAAGCCTCCACAGATTCAGACGATTCAGACTAATTTTAATTTCAATAATATTAGTTGAGTTTAAAATTATATTAGTTAAAATTATTTAAGAATAATTTATTGTATATATATATATTATTATTAAATAATGACAAACACACTATATAATACTAAC
>VMHT01102116.1_pt1 | contig 14339 bp, 28 predicted proteins | sample 4693611 | NCBI WGS metagenome assembly VMHT01 (sample SAMN12280063, study PRJNA550983) | marine metagenome | isolation source: seawater sampled from same location over 5 years 0.02-0.2 micron viral filtrate | place: USA: collected off the coast of southern California halfway between the port... ... | reverse complement strand
ATTTGGTTCGAAGACCAAGTTTCAAATGGATCTCAAATATACCGGTCCTATCAGATTCCAAAGTGAAGCGGCTAAGAGACGTTATTACGCTGCGCAGGAAAAGTAGAAAAAAGCTTGAAATAAATTTGGTATTATGAAACAAAGGTCTTATCTTTAATATATGATAATAAATAATAAGCATAAGAAATTGGGTACGGGATTGTTCAGCCGAAAGACCGGGCATGTGTTCTTCTCGATAGGAGAGTCCACAAATGAGTGGTGTGTGAAATCCACTGCATTGAGATCTGAGGAGTGGTGGAGCAAGGCATGGGTCAAACGAATGATGAGCCTGGGCTTGTTTGGATTGATTGATACGGTATTGGATGCAGATGCTATGACGCATCAGGAGATAGACGCATGGTTTGAGAATTGGCATGCATCAGAAACCCAAAGCGTTTAATATGAAGACTATGTGGAATTCAGTATTATGGTTACAGGATAACAATCGGCCGACCACCGACTCAGAGAAATTGATTGCGCTAGGCCTGGTCCTGGTAGCAGTTTGGACATTGCTTTACATTGGCTCCGGAATGGACGGATGGATCATAGAAGAGGTACATGAAGCAGAAGCAGCAAGCAATATATATTGATATGAACAGAAGCATCAGAATAGCCATACAGCAGATATACCCTAATAACGTGATAGAGTATCATCCAGGAGGTAGGAACAGAGACTATGCAACTCTATATATAGAGAGAGCAGAAGAGCTGTCAGAAGACAAGTGGGAGCGCGCACAGCAGGTTCTCAGGACACAAGGCTATGATGTGATCAAAGCACAACTGCAAGGCAAGGAGGCAGGAGGATCTATACGTTCTTATATGAACGTTCGCAGGGCAATGAACCCCAAATATACCCAATACCTACGCAAATAGCCGCATATAGCCCCAAACCACCCCAAAACCATGGTATATAGGGGGATATAGCCCATTTCTTTAACATACCCAAGCATAACGGTATATACAGCACCTTAAACCTATTTTCATTGTGAACAAAGATTTTTTGCTTATAGCACCTGGTTTGTATAGGATGGGCAAGCCCACGCAATCCTCCCAGGAGGACACACAACAAATAGCACCAGAAACAATATTTATATGAAATTGATCATTATGTGGAAAAAGTTACTATGGAAAAGGTTCAAAAAGATGTTTCAACGTCGCACCAAAGAAGACCAATTGATGAAGGAATATGACAGGCTCATACAACGAGCTCATGATGTCTCACATCATGATCGCAGGGCTTCAGACCTGTTGAGAGGAGAGGCTGAGGACATCTGGACTCAGATCGAGACCCTGAGATTCAATGCCAGCTTTGCAAATGACAACACATGAAACTGTATCACATCATAGACACCAAAACTGTCACTGCCATTCTCTGCACTTACAAAGGGCATATACTCACAACCCAGCGTAAAGATGGGCGGTGGAGCCTACCCAAAGGGCATAGGAAAATAGGAGAAGATCTCATCACAGCTGCTCTTCGCGAACTGGCAGAGGAAACTGACATAAGACCTGATCCAGACGACTTGTCTTATCTAGGGGCAATGTCACATCCTCGTCGCAATACTCCTGTGCATCTGTATCACACAGAGCTCCCTAATCCCATCATCCCTATATTAAATGATGAACATGTGGACTATCGTTGGTGCACTTATGATCAACTTCTGGCAATGCAGAAATCGGAACCCATTGACATCACTCTGGCAACAGCATATGAACGTTATCATGCACCTGCTTAAAGCTCTGCTCATCATACTGCCCTGCATGGCCAATGCTCAATCCTGGAGCAGTGTACCACTGCCTGGATCTGGCCTGGACACCACTTATGCAAGTAATGGCTGGATCGTCGTAACCGCACAAGACTCTGATCCTCCCTGTACAGGCTGCGGTTCCTCCATGGCGTTATTATGGGATGAGTCCGCCACCGAAGGCTTTGATCCTCTGTTGGATTCCTATACTCCTCCACTCCTGGATTCCATTATCATGGTGTTCTCAAATTTACCAAACTTCAATTTTTTCTCTTTACCAAACTTTGCTGGCCTCTCCATTCAATCCTTGGACACCTCCTTCCTTGGTGCCATCCAAATTGGCGTGCTGGCCTGGCGTGACTCTGCCATGCTCACATTCCATACCTCCAACCTATGGACCAAGATGTATTTCCGTGATCAACTTCGTGGCGAATGCTTTATGGTGGACAGTGCTCTGCAATATGACTATATGAACACTCAGTTCGGATATCATGCTGAAATGGATGATCGATTTCTGTTGAGTCCAAGACCTTGTGTGAACACTGAGATCATGGAACCAGATCAGAACTGTGATGATGTGCAATACTATGATCTGCTTGGCAGACCTATCAACCCGGAATCGGGGCTTCTGATCAGAGTCGCCTGTGGTATTGCTGAACTCATATTTATTTGAAATGCAATATCTGTTAACACCATTCATACTATTATATAAAGGCCTGAAGAGAGCCTGGCAATTTCACTGTCTCATTGAAGATCTGAAAGTGAAAGCCCAGGAGAAAGCTGGTCGTCTGTTCTTTTGAGCAAAACCATTGTAAGATTGGTTAGTTCGATATATATTAATAAACAGAAACTATCATTATGAAGTTAAGCAAATTATTGAAAGAAGTAGCGACTGATCACGGATTTTCATTGAATGAAATAGATGGCGGTCAATTATTTGATTTCTTTTCCAGAAAGGGATATGAAGTTAAAGAGATCGGTGCAGAGAAAGATAGCGTACAAAAATACGTCGTCGCAGATGAATCTGAGAATCAGTTTGTGCATTTTCAGTATAATAGATATACCGATGAATTTACTGTCAGTCAGATGAGCGGATATCGGATTGACCAAAGCAAAGCCAATCGAGCAGGTATGAGAAGAAGTAGAGATGCTAGCGAAGTTGGCAAAACGGTTTACATGACTGATGGTAATTATACTCCAGTTGAAATTGATGCGATGGAACTCAGAAATCTTGTAACGCATGTGATGACTGGTTTGGACAGAGAAGCCAAAGCACAGCAGGACTTCTATGCAAAGAATCCATTGGCTGATAACATTAATGAAGCTACTCAGTTCACAAAGCCTAGTCAGGATGGAGACATCTATTATTCTGAAAGAGAAGGAAAGGCGATAGGTATAAGAAAGGGTGATTCACTTTATCACCTATATGTTTATGATGGTACTCCGAAATTAGGCAAAGTGGCTAGATCAGATAGTCGATGGGAAAACATGGGGCCGGCTTCAAGAGGCTTGATGAGAGATTTAGCTATGAAAGGAGTAGGAGGACTATATACTAGCGATTCGGCTGAAGCGGATGCCCGTAAAATGATTCAGTTCGTATCTGATATGACAGAATCAGTTAATGAAGAATCCATGGTGAACGAAAGACTTAACGTATCCAGAGATCTGCTTACGGCTCTGTACAAGGACAGAGGAGCCACTGCATTTGCTCAGATGATACTTGAATTAAGAGATGAGAATGCTTTGGATGATCTAGTAGAAGCATTGCAAAACCAATACACCATATAATAAAGACACAGATATGAAAAGAACAGATGTGATAAAGAAACTGCGTGAAATGCGCATCGATGAAAAGAAGATAGGCAAGCTGTCTTGGAAATTCTTGCCTGATCATTTGAAAATGGATGCTTTGTTGTCTGCGATCAAAGATCCGGATGAAGCTGAACAATATGTTGAGTTTGAGTGGGATGATCTTCCACCAGCCGTAACGCAGAACATGACATTGGAATCAGTTAATGAAGGCCTGAAGTCAGTTCAGAAAAGAGACTGGGACAAGGCTGATGATGACCAAAAAGAAGAATGGTTATTACAAGCCTTTTCTGATCCTGATGATGCTGGACAATACATTGAGTTTGAATGGGATGATCTTCCACCGGATGCTACTCAGAACATGACATTGGAATCAGTTAATGAAGGTAAAGATACCATCAGTATGGACAGATTGAAAGAGATCATCAAAGAAGAGGTGATCAATGAAACAAGGAATCTGGACAAGATGCAATCCAAACTGCGTACAGTTGATAATGCGCAAGATGTGCTAAGAACATTACGAGACATCATATCTGACACTAATACATTCAATGGACAGCAGTTCACCAAGCTTGAGGACATCTATGAAGAGATCAGAGATCTGAAAAATGATTCTGGAATGAACATAGGAGATCTTGTGTCGCCGGCAATCCTGGCAGCGTTCAAAAAAGACATGGCAGAGATACCGACCGTACTTTCCATGCTCAGCGATCTTGAAGGTGATAGAGTATCTAAATACGCTGAATTTGGAGAATGAAGTTAACCACCATCATAGAACAGATCATCACTGAAGTAGGAGAAGGTTCGGCTAAACCATATTCTTATAGTGTAAATGATAACGTCTTCAGAGGCAGCTCGAAAAATGTAACAGGTAGAGATGTTACCTTTACAACAGAAGATGGAGATGATTACACAGTAAGCTTTGCTGCATATTATGGAGATCATTCAAATGCAGAAAAAAGAGGACCATATTTTAAAGTTGACTTTACTACGGTTGATGAATATGGATACGAAGACGATGCTGAACGTGTTGTGAACAAAGGTCGATTATTCAGAGTGATGGCCACCATAGTAAAGGCTACCAAAGAATTTCTGAACGACATTGATTACAAGGAAAAGGGCATCAAAACAATGCTGGTATTTCCTTCCAAATCCAAAAAGCGTGATCACAGACGTGCTAACCTTTACATGGCATATATAAAGAAACATCTACCTACTTCTAACATCAAATATAATGGCCAAATAATTACGGTGACACTGAAATGATCAAGTTAAAGAACATATTACTTGAAATAGGCGAAGGTAGCGCAAAACCTTACAAATATAAGTTGACACGAACCGAGAGTGCCCCTGACTTTGGTGATTATTATAAACTCTATGAGTTTGTAACCGATTTAGATACTCATTATGAAGTATCATTTGAAATAGAAGAAGATTTTTCAAAAGGTGAACCATGGGAGTTTATGAACATTGAATTTGGTGTAGATGAAAAAGATGGTGGAGGAATTTCTAATAAAATTGTAACTAATAAAGGTGAGTTGTTTAGGGTTATGGCTACAATAGTGGATATAACGAAAAGCATTTTGAAAGAGAGAAAAAACATAAAGCAGCTCGTATTCACCGGTGCTAAAAACCGAGGCGAAGATGATCAAAGAAGAAACAAACTTTATATGGCGTATATCAGAAAGCATGTACCTAATATAAAGAACATAGAAGATGATGGAAGTGAAATAAGAGTTGATATATGAAACTAGTCAGCATACTCAACAATATTATCTCTGAAGTAGGTGAAGGCACAGCTAAGCCATATAACTACACTTCTATACAAGGTATACAAAGAAGTGATGAAGGCAATGGAGCACATGATACTTTCACGTTTAAAACAGAAGATGGTGATACATATGAAGTGATGATGCATGCATTCTGGGGAGATAATTATCTTGCACAAAAACCTGTAGGTCCGCATTTCGAAATAGACTTCTGGGTTAAAAAAAGAGGTTCGGATACAAGAGATACGGACGTTGTTGTGAATAAAGGACGATTGTTCAGAGTGATGGCTACCGTAGTACAAATAGCCAAAGAATTCATGGATCTTGTCGATTACAAAGAAAATAATATAAATCAGTTAATCGTATCGCCTACAAAATCAAAAGGTGAATTTGATGACAGGCGCGCCAAATTATACATGGCTTACATCAAAAAACACTTACCTATCAAAGACATCAAATATGATGGCCATGAAATTGTAGCAACAATAAAAGAATCCGTTGATTTGTCTGAAGGTGTATATGATCCAGGAGTACTCAAAGCAGTATTTTTGGCAGGAGGACCTGGTTCAGGTAAAACATATATGGCACAGGAGCTGTTCTCATTCAATGCCGAGCGTATAGGAAGTGATACACCTTCCGGATTGAAATTTGTTAACACTGATCCGGCATTTGAATTCTATCTGAAGAAGCAAGGAGTAGATCCAAAGACGCTCCGATTCATGACTTCTGATCAGTTTGACAAAGTGACAATGGGACCAGACTCTCCCAGAGAGAAGGCAAAGAAGCTCAGAAACATGCGACAGAAGTTCTTTGAGAAGGAGCGATTAGGTATGATCATTGATGGTACCGGAGATGACTTTGCAAAGATCAAAAAGAAGCGTGAGAGATTAGAAAAGCTTGGATATGACACTTATATGGTGTTCGTGAACACTGACATGGATGTAGCACTGCAACGCAATGCAGACCGGGAACGTAGTCTACCTGATGATCTTGTGACTGACATCTGGAAAGCAGTTCAGAACAATCTGGGCAAGTTTGCCAGACTCTTCGGTCAGGGACAGTTCTCCATTGTGGATAACACAGAATATGCTCCGCTCTCCAGAGAAGTGGACAAAGAGGTGCAACGATTTGTTCGTCAACCAATCCGTAATCCAATTGGTAAGAAATGGCAAGAAGCTGCCATTGAAATGAAGAAGCGATGAGCATTGCAGATCAAGGCTTCCTAATAGCATCTATCATTGCAATATCAGTGACATTAATCACATATCTACTGTTAAAAAAGTAAACTTTTCTGAAAAAAAGTTACCATATGATTTGGTATTACGAATAAAAGGTCTTATCTTTAAGTATAGATAAAAAGATAGAGATGAAAAAGCTTAAAATAGGTGATAAGGTTCAGATGTACTTCTTAGGTGCAATTGAAGAAGGTATTGTCTATGATAAGTCATCAGATTGGTACAAAGTTCGATTGAATGATGGAACCAATCTCCCTAGATCAAATTGGAAGAAGGCAATCTCTGACAGAGATGCTCGATTCTGGCACATTGTGTCATATGTAGGTAAAGGTAAAGTTTCTTCTACCGCCAAAAAGTCCATGGCGGGTCTGAAAGAAGCATTTGATAAACAGAAAGAATTCATTAAAGGTAAAATTCAAAAATAGTTATGCAGGAATACAAATCATTCAAGACACAAAGATTTATGACCCGAGAAGATGCCATCCAGGCATTTGTGAAGAATTGGGGCTATGGTGAAAACTTTGCAGATCGTAACAAGTCCGAAGCTAAGTTTTGGACCTTGAATCGATTGCAGTCAGTATATGATGACCATTGTGAAAATTATCTGAAAACAGAACATGGTCGTAGTCGTAAGGAGAACATAAAGGAATCATATGTGGGGTAAAGCGCTTTGGAGATTGTATAAGATAATAGTTACTATTGGTATAGCAATCATTATAGCATTGATTGCATTTTCAATCTCCATGTTTGACCTCAAAGCCCAGTCACCTTATTTTCATACGTCTCAGAGTGATATAGAAAAAGTAGCTAAAAAAGATAGTTTCAGAGTTTCAACTGAAATTCTAAAAACTGAAGAAACGATGAATATCATATATCATCTTACAAAAGATAGTATAGTAATCAGAGTTGGATATCTCCCAGATATGGACAAACCAGCTTGGATAAATTACAGAGAAGAAAATTAGGATAATTGAAAAAAAGTTCTTAATTTAAAGTATATGAAGAAATGTATATCCTGTGCAGAGCTTATACCAGAAGCTCGTTTGAAAGCATTACCAGATACCAAAGAATGTGTTCAGTGTTCATCAGAAGAACGTAACATGGTGCGATCTGTTATTACTGGTAAGAACACTTATTCTGAAGTTGAAGTGATCAAGTCCAAAGAAGGTAAACAGAACATGAGCCGTATAGAAGGCCGAGGTAGAGTTGGATACGGTTCCATGTTGTACCGAGCCAAAGGATCGCAGTTAGATGTGACATCATATCTGACAGTGAATCGAGAGCCTCGCTATTATCGACACGAAGGCACAGCTGATGATCTGAAACAGATCCATAAAAAGATTGATGACAACTTCAATTTGTTCTTTTCCCATGACATGAACAAGGCAATGCAGAAGAGTCTGAAGTACGTTAAGGAATGTTTAGATAGCCGAGTAATCAATTCTGTTCAATACCATAAGTTAAAAAAGATGATAAATCTAGTTCATAACGCCAATGCAGTAACATCATGAAAATATTTATTTCCGAATGCTTAGCTTGGAGAACATTTCGACCGGCGAACTATGCCTTGGATCAGAACTTGAATATTTCATTGACGAAGAAAACATGACCGGTGATGTATATTTGGATGGCGATCTCATATATCAGGCAATGGATGTTGTCACAGAAGAAGCATTGCAACTTCAGTTACAAAAGGAATTTGTAATTAATATCATTGATTAACATATTTATATAAAAGGAAAGAGTCATGACATCAAATGAGCTATACGAACAAATCAACGAATTTTATCTGGACTTCAAAGAGAACCACGAAAAGTTTGTAAACAAAGGAACTAAAACAGCTTCTGTCAGAGCACGGAAAGCAATTGGCGAACTCAAAAAATTAGTCACTGCTTATCGCAAGGCATCTGTAGAAGAAAGTAAAAAATCATAACAATGAAATCTGATCAACTGATAAATATCATAAAAGAAGAAGTAAGCAAAATGCTTCAGGAACAGAAAACTGGAGGTCTTTTAGACCCTAAGAACTTTGACCCTGTCAATCCAGATGTAGAGATACCAGGTTTTGGTACCATGGATCGAAACTCACTTCGTTTAGGCATTGTCAGTAGATTAGAAGGCGTACTGGATACAGCTAAAAATGCTGCTAAGGGAGGTCCGATGACATATAAGAATTATGAGAACATGTCAGCATTGTTATCAGATAACAATGTTCTTCTCACAATGATCAGAACAGAAATTGCAGTTGCAGATGAACTTGAAGCAATGCGTAAGCGCGGAGGCCGCAGAACAATTGCAATACCAAAACAATATTAAACTTTTTTCACTTTTTTCTTGATTCTTTGGAAAAAAGGTCTTATATTTAAATTGTATCAAAAATAGGTTATGACATATTATATATCGAAAGTCAAGGTAGCTACGGACGGACCAAAAGGTGGCACAAAATGGTTGAATGAGACATATCTCGTAAGAGCAGCATCTGTAACGCATGCTGAGGAGTTAGTTTATAAAGATTTTGATGGAGCTCAAATGGATTTCGAAGTGAAGTCCGTAAGCGCATCTAAAATTAGTAAAGTAATTGATAACTCTCAAATCCAATAAATGAAAGTACGTTATAAAGTAAATGATAAGGTAATATTTAATTATCAAGGAAAGAAACAAGTCGGCGTTATAACAAATGAACGTTATTCACATAAGGCTTATAATTATGATCTTCGCGCTGAGAATGGATCTGGTTTCATCTGTGTTTTTGTAGATAAGAAACGTTCAGAAGGAATTCCCGATTATCCAATTATCGACAGTAAACTAACAGATGCCTGGAATGAGTATGGATCTGGGACTACCAATCTTTGGGCCAATGCAAATGTTGGCCATACCAGAGCAAATTATCCAGAAGGCACAAAGTTAATTCCTGATGGTGATGTTGTTTACAAAAACAATCTTGAGATATTGGTCAATCACATTGAGCGACATAACAATTTAACTTTCACAAGAAGTCATGCTTAAATCAGAGCAGCATGTTAAGCGTTTATTTCCAGATGCGCGCCCCATCACTTATGAAGATGGGGTTCGTATCATGGATCATGACGTGTTCATTGCAGAAGAGTATCTGTTTCCGGGAACATATGATCTGGAACAGGCTTGGGAGTACGCTGCTGTAGCATGTAAGACAACTCAGAACTTTAATCGTACTCATCCACTAAGAATGGATCTTAGAACATTAGAAGCTAAGAAACATAGAATTTCAAGACGTAAAAGACGAGCATCAAAATGTTAGAAAAAATGAAGCAATTGCTAAGTTTTGATACTGTAGCAAAAGAGCAGCAGCGAGAACAAGAATTACAGCTGCTGATTAATGAAAATAAAGATACTGAAACAATCTTAGATTCTTCGAGTGAAAATAAATTTGTAGGACGTACTATAGATAATGGAGAACAAGATCTTCTAGAACCTGATCCAATATATAGTACAGAAATTGTTGGATATCCTAACAGACAAGTTCAATATCATTTTTATTCTATTATTCAAAATTTTATTCCTATTGATCATAGTATCATTGAATTCGGCGCTGGACGGGGCGATTTCAGTATGTGGCATAAAATAACATATGGTAAATTTTTAGACTATATAGGTATTGAACAAGATCAAAAATTGATTGATGCCGGTAAAGAAATAAATGGTAATGATATTACATTGCAATGTAGTGATTGGAAAAAGATAAAAAAATCTTTAATAAAAGATTGGTGCATTAATATAGGAGCTTTCAATAAATCTTATCATGACGAAGATGATCATTTACAGTATACGAAAGATACTATTGAATTAATGATGGCTCATGCTAAAAAAGGCGTTGTCGTATCATTTACGTCGGATCAGTTTAACTTAACAGATGAAGATGTAAATCAAGGACTGCATCAATTCAATGCCGGAGAAATTTTAAATTGGGCATCTGAAAAATATAAATTAACAGCCGTGGATCATGTAGGTGCTTTGCAATATGGTCAATTTATTTTAATAATTTACAAAGAAATAGACAATGGGTAATAACCGACTTAACAATTCATTTGCTTGGGGGACAAGTAAAACTAGGAAAGGCAAATTTTACAATTCAGTAGATTTTGAAGTCAATGCCAATCTTTTGGAACGAGATTATCAGCGAGATTTGGAAAATGCTAATATTGGTAAATTTTACATAGGCAACAGTGTATTTGAATTGACTAGAGGAGAAATTGATCTTATCATGGATACATTATACCGAGCTAAGGATGCAACTGAGAAGAAGTATAAAATGGGTATGCTGAAATAGTAGATTATTTACATATTTATATTAAATGCAGAAAGACGCAATATACATAGAAGATTTTCTTTATTTTCATATGAAATTGTCTATACAAGGTAAGATAGAATTTGTATACGACTTATTAAAAAATGATGTGGCATCTGCCATTGAACGACATCTCAACATTGAAGAAGAAGAATTTATTGATGAGGCTGCTATATCAAATATAGAACCTTTGATTATTTCAGCTATCAAAATTGAAGATCAGATATTAGGCATAAGCATGTTAGGTAATGAGCTTTATTTAAATTCAGATAGCTTGAAACTAATTAGGAAATATGTTAATAAGATGTGTTTTGATGGTCTAGTTCTAAGTAGAATGCGGCATAAAAAGAAATCAGAATATGATCCGATGCGTTTTTTCAGAGCATATGAAATAATAGGTCATGGTAGTCCAATTTCCATGAACTAGATATATATTAGAAATTGATTGGCACTGCGGGCCATTCTTTTTTATTTTTATTTTTTAATTTTTAAATCATCTAAGGAGATTTATTATGAGTACATTAGATTTACATCCATTCGATTTGATGTTCCGCAATTTTTTTGACAACGGAACAGAGTTCAGAACAGCATTAAACAGTAAGGTTCAACATCCAGTTGACATTTCAGAAACAGATGAAGGTCTGCAGATTGAAATTGCAGCAGTAGGTGTTGACCGGCAGGACTTGGAGTTACAGACCCAAGGAGATACTTTACGAGTTGCTTACCGTAAAGATACTCGTCCTACACATGAGTATATCCATAAGGGTATTGCTCGCAGAAACTTTGACCTAGGTTGGAGACTAGCAAGAAAGTTTAATTTGGAAAAGATAGACGCCAAGTTAGACAAAGGGTTATTATGTATCAAGGTTCCTTTTACTAAGGAACAGGCTACGAAAAAAGTTTCTATCAGCTAAATGAGTTTGGCCCGCAGTCAATCTTTTTTTCAATTAGATTTGGTATTACGAAAAATATTTCTTATCTTTATTATATAATAAGTAAGTATGAGACTAGGATATGCATGTACTAACATGACCTTAACTAATCGTCCTAAGAAGTTAGGAGGTAGAATAACGACATCAAGAACTTTGAGACAGGCCTCCTGGCAACCGACCTGGGATCTGCATAGAGTAGGCGAACTAGCACTTGCTAATGCCACTGACTTATTAGAATATCTGAAATGGAATGATGAGCACAGAATAACATTGTTTCGAGTTGGATCTGAAATTGTCCCATGGCATGATCATTTTGAACTAACAGATCTTCCTCAATATGAAGAATTATCCGAAGCTTTGATGAAGGCTGGAGATTATGCTCGTGAGCATGGTCATCGTCTCACAACTCACTCAGGCCCATTTCATGTATTAGGTTCACCCACTCAAGATGTAGTAGAAAGAAGTATTGTAAGTCTCGAAAGACATTCTGAAGTATTTGATTTGATGGGCTTTGAACCATCCCATGAAAATAAAATTAATATTCATATCGGAGGAGCTTATGGCAATCACGAAGGCACTGCAGTGAGATGGATTGAAGGTTATAATCGATTATCAGATGCTTGTAGAGCAAGGCTAGTCATTGAAAATGACGACAAGAACAGTATGTACAGTGTACGTATGTTATATGATTTATTTCATCGTGTTGTAGGAATGCCAATCACATTTGATTATCACCATCATATGTTCCATCCAGATGGTCTTGATGAATATGAAGCATTACAGATGGCAGCAGATACATGGCCTTCAGATGTACGACAATGTACTCATTACAGTGAATGCCGTACACATGAGAAACAGCGAGACTTTGAAGAAATGATTCAGAAGCAGGGATTGAGTTTGAATGAGGTTCAAGAATGGCCTGAATTGGCAAAAATAAAACATAACATTGATAAGATCAGAAAACAAGCACATTCTGATTACATCTATGATGAAATCCGTACATATGGTATGGACTTTGATATTGTGGTGGAGGCAAAGGCAAAAGAATTAGCCGTTCTCCATTACAGACATATTTATCCTAAAAGCGAAACAAAGGTTTACAATGAAAGACAGAGAGAATACACTAAGACGGCTTGATGAAGCTGATAACATGGTTATGATTTTACAACAAACTGTAGAACGTAATATGCCAATTGATCGAGTAGAAGCATTATCACGATTAAAAGAGATAAGACGTAGAATACAATTTGTGACTGATCGCGTCACATCTAGCTAATATGAAAAAATTATTACCGTTTCTGATTACTATATCAGCATTGTCTATTTCAGGCTCTGCTGCATTCTTTTCAGTATTTGGTTTATCTAAGCTATTTGCAGGAGCTGCTACAGCTGTGATCATTATGGCAGGTACTCTGGAGGCTTCTAAGTTAATCATTGCAACATTATTGCATCAGTATTGGAAGAAGTTGAGTATATTGCTACGTGTTTATCTTACTATAGCGACACTTGTATTAATAATGATTACTTCGATAGGCATTTATGGCTTCTTATCTGCTGCGTATCAGCAAACGGCAAATGCATCATCAATGATTGACAAAGAGATAGCATTGATAGATAATCGTATAGAGTCTTTTGAAAAACAAAAGGATATAAAATCAGAATCATTGATTGGTATTGAAGAACGTATTGTACAATTAAATGAAGGTATTAATAATATTGAATACAGTTGGGTAGACAGAGATGGGGCTGGAGATCAGAGAGAACTGTTATCAAATCAATTAGAAATAGCAAATACAGATTATATCAGACTTACAAGTAAGATATCTGAACTAGATTCTACCATTCTAACTTTGGAAAATGATCGGTTTGATGTTGAGATTGAATCTGATGTAGCTGCAGAGTTAGGTCCTTTGAAATACATATCAGAAATATCCGGGAAGCCGATGTCTCAGATAGTGAATATACTTTTACTTATTATTGTATTTGTTTTTGACCCATTAGCAATTTCACTCGTAATAGCCGCTAACCGTTCATTTGAAATAGCCTTTAATAAACCTAGTTCAAATAATAACGTAACAGAGACTACATCAAATAAGAACGTTACAGAAGCGGTACAGGATGTGATGGCAGAAGAACCTACAGAGATAGAAGCAGATATAAATGATTTACCCGATATAGAAATAAAAGAGGTTGAAGATCAACAAGAAAATGAAAAGCCGGCTAAGAAGAAACAAAAAATTCATAGATCGGGTGGTTATTGGTTCTAAATTTAATTAATGAAAACAAAGTTCAAAACTAAAACAATTGATGGTGAACGGTATATGATATGCCGTAATAGTGTAGCTGATAAAAAACATTGGTCTTGGCCTCATCTAATGGATGGTGATCGATGTGATAGATATTCAGTAGTGTCAGGCGACATTACATCAATACTATGTTATAAATGTACAATGAAGACAGTACCAAAGCCTAAAATTAACAAAGGT
>VMHT01153904.1_pt1 | contig 14341 bp, 17 predicted proteins | sample 4693611 | NCBI WGS metagenome assembly VMHT01 (sample SAMN12280063, study PRJNA550983) | marine metagenome | isolation source: seawater sampled from same location over 5 years 0.02-0.2 micron viral filtrate | place: USA: collected off the coast of southern California halfway between the port... ... | reverse complement strand
AGAACTCGTAAGAAGAAAGTTACTCCTTCTCTTACTAAAACGGAGGAGTTATGCGAGAGCACATCTCATTCTCCGAGTTCAAACTCTGGTCAGAGTGTACTTGGAGACACAAACTAAAGTACATTGATGGGTTGGAAGACTTTACCGGAAACGCTTTTACAGCATTCGGTACAGCCATTCACTCCGCCTGCGAAGACATCGCGGCAAAAAAGACAGAAGGTATTGAAGAAAAGTTTTTAAACACTTTTGAAGAGCAAGTAAACCGTCTTCAAGAGGTTACCGATAAAGACCGGAAACTCATTACTGAGATGAAGGAACAAGGCAAGGGTATCTTGCCTCATGTTCTTGTTCAGATAGAAGCCAAATTTCCAAACTACGAACTGGTCGCCGTGGAAGAAGACCTGTTTGAAGAGTTTGAAGAAGGCGGAATAAAGTTTAAGGGCTTCATTGACCTTATTATCAAGACCGAAGATGGAAAGTATCACATTATTGACTGGAAGTCTTGTTCTTGGGGTTGGGACGCTAAGAAGAAAGCAGACAAGATCCTCGGATACCAATTAGTATTCTATAAGTGGTTTTGGGCTCAAAAACATAACGTCCCACTAGAAAATATTGAAACTCACTTTGGACTTCTCAAGAGAACGGCAAAGAGAAACCGAGTAGAGATTTTCAGGATAACAAGCGGTAAGAAAAAGGTCGATAATGCTTTGACCTATCTTAAAAATGCTGTTATAAATATCAAGAGACAAAGATACATTAAGAATCGTTTGTCCTGTAAATGGTGTCCATTTTACAGAACAGAACATTGTAAATGAGGTTTAAATGACTGAACAGAAGAAGATCAAGGTTTTTGTAATCTCTGATCACCCTTTCGCCCCTTCGGGGGTAGGAACACAGACAAGATATGTGATTGAATCGCTTCTTAAAACAGGGCGTTATCAATTTATTTGTTTTGGAGGAGCGGTAGAACACAAGGATTATACACCCCAAAAGACAGAAGAGTGGGGAGATGATCTTGTAATTTTCCCAGTTAAAGGTTATGGAACCCAAGAAATGGTTCGATCTTTGATCGTACAACAGAAGCCAGATATGCTATGGTTTATGACAGACCCCCGATTTTATCAGTGGCTTTGGGACATGGAAAATGAGATCCGTGTTCATATTCCTATGATCTACTATCATGTTTGGGATAACTTCCCGCTTCCGAAGTTTAATAAACCTTTTTACGACTCAACAGACGTCATTGCAACAATTTCTAAGGTCACGGATGATATTGTGAGAGGCGTTGCACCAGATGTAGAGTGTCACTATCTTCCTCACGCTGTCGATGTTAATATTTTTAAGCCTTTAAGCGAAGAGCAGAGACTAGAACTTCGCCACCAGCAGTTGGGGCCAGAGTCAGATGATTTATTTGTATGCTTTTGGAATAACAGAAATGCACGCCGAAAGATGTCTGGGTCGCTAATCTGGTGGTTTAATGAGTGGGCAGAAAAAATCGGCACAGATAAGGTGAAGCTTATCATGCACACGGATCCCAAAGATCCAAATGGGCAAGATTTGGAAGCCATGATGAGAGAAATAGGTGCAGATGATGGTCGTATACTCATTTCAAGAAGTAAAGTAGACCCCGGCAACTTAGCTGCAATGTATAATGTAGCAGACTGCACTATTAATATCTCAGATGCAGAAGGGTTCGGTCTTGCAACTCTAGAATCTCTTTCTTGCGGAACTCCAATTATTGTTAACATGACCGGAGGCTTACAAGAGCAGGTTACAGATGGGGAGCAGTGGTTCGGTGTTGGTATTGAACCCGCTTCAAAGGCCGTAATTGGCTCACAGCAGGTGCCCTTTATTTATGAGGACCGAGTGTCTAAAGAGGATTTTCAAACTGCTCTAGACCACATGTATGAGCTTTCTAGAGAGGAAAGAAGAGAGCTTGGCCTTAAAGGACATCAGCATGTTGAGAAAAACTATAATTTTGAACAATTTTGTAGCAAATGGGTTGAACTGATGGATTCTATTCACGAGCGTCATGGCTCTTGGGAAGAACGGAAGGGTTACAAGCCATGGCAGCTAGTGGAGGTATTATGAGAAAGACAATTTTGGTAAGAGGCCCTTGTCTATCACAATCTGGATATGGCGAGCACACCAGAATGGTGCTCCGAGCCTTGAGAACCCGCGAAGAAATATTTGATATTCATATTATACCTGTTGGCTGGGGACACACAGGGTGGATTTCTGAGACATCTGATTTTAGAAAGTGGATGGACAATCAGATTCTTAAAACACAAACACACCTGCAACAAAAGCTTCCGTTCGATGTGTCAATTCAAGTTGCCATCCCCGGCGAGTTTGAGCTTCTTGCCCCAGTCAATATTGGTGTAACAGCAGGTATTGAGACAACAAAGATGTCACCAGATTGGATTCAAAAGTCCAACATGATGAATCATATTATTACAATCTCAAATCACGCCAAATGGTCTTATGAAAATACTACATGGCAGGGTCAAGACCAGTCAGGTAATCCAGCAACATTAAAGCTTAACACACCAGTTGAAATTGTTGGCTACCCAGTAAGAGATATTGCAATAGATTCTGATTTTGAGCTAAACTTAGAGACAGATTTTAATTATTTGACTGTAGGGCAATGGGGTCCTCGCAAGAATATGGAAAATCTTGTCAAGTGGTGGCTGGAAGAATGCTGGGATCAGCCTGCCGGCCTTATTATAAAGACCAGTTTCCGTCGCAATAATGTTATGGACAGGGAGTTTACAAAGCACCGGCTAGAGAGTCTTGTAAAGTCTGTTGAGCTAGATCAGGAAGAAAGAGAATGCAAAATTTATCTTTTGCACGGAGATCTAACAGAATCAGAGATGCAGGCTCTTTATTCTAAATCAGACTGCATGATTTCCACAACTCATGGCGAGGGCTTTGGGTTACCGATGTTTGAGTTTGCTCTTCACGGAAAGCCAGTTATTGCTCCCGACTGGTCTGGTCATCTAGACTTTCTGGTAAACGAAAAGAAGAAGCCGGGGTTCATGCCGGTTAAATACGATATTCAGCCAATTCAAAAAGAAGCTGTCGTAAACAATATTTTGATTCCGGAGTCTATGTGGTGTTTCCCCCAAGAGGGTTCATTTAAGCAGCGTTTAAGACAAGCTCGTAAAAGCGATAAGTGGCTTAAGAGAGCACAAGACCATGTTAAATACATTAAGAAACATTTTGATAAGGACTTAATAAACGAAAAGCTTGTAACATGCGTCGCTAGTGTATCTGGTATCCGCCTAGAGGATAAGGTCAATATTGAAGATCTAAGGCAGCAGGCTTTAGCAATTCAGGATGTTAAAGAACGTGCAAAGTTTGCGAAAAACATATTGCAAAAAGATCTTTCACAAATAGAAAAAATTGAATTTTTAAAAGATTTATTTAAGGGAGCAAAGGCTTACATAGTTGCTTGCGGCCCTACGCTTTTGGAGAGCGATCAAGATAAGCTCAATGACCTTCTAGGTGAAAATTTAGTTTTTGCTGTTAAACAGGCATATGACATTTTTCCAGAACATGTTGACTTCCATCTATATAATTGTGCAAATTATAAAAAGTATGATTATAAGGGCACCCACCCGATTGTAGTCGAAGCTTCAACAACTCCATATCGCCTCGGCGACTGCGATCTTAAATTCTTTATTAATGAAAGAAACTACGATAATTCAGTAGCAGCCACCGGAGATTTTGATTTATGGACTTTTGACAAACAACCCTTGCTAAGACCTTTCGGACCCGGTATAATGTATGAAGTTGGGTTCTATACACTTCAACATATTGGAGTAGAAGAAATTATAACTGTTGGTTGGGATAACAAGTTAGTTCAAGGAACTGCTGCACAGCAGCATTTTTATGACAAAGAAGATACTTCCTTTAACAAGGACGATTTTATCCATAATAACGAAGTTGCCCAAAGCGAAGCAGCAGTTAAGAATCTAGATCGCGAGGTAACCGTTGCCGCAAATGCAATTGGTTCATGGCATAAATGGCTCTCCGGTAGAGGACAGACTTTAAAGATAGTTTCTTCGATCAATCCAGCACCAGATAATGTAGAAAGGATGACAATATAATGAAGTATTTTATTACCGGTGGTACTGGGTCTTTAGGCAAAGCCTTAGTTAAGAGGCTTAGCAAGCAAGGACACAAGATAGTAATCTTTTCGAGAGACGAAGGTAAGCAAGCACTATTCTATGGCCACAACAAAGATATAAAATGTATTATTGGAGACATTAGAGATTACGACAAGCTTTATGTCTCAATGATGAAAGAACGTCCAGATATTGTTATTCACACAGCTGCACTTAAAAGAATTGATGATATGGAATTTTATCCTGACGAGTGCATCAAGACAAATATTCATGGCTCGGAGAACGTAGCAAAAGCTTCTCTCCTTGCTGGCGTCAAGAAGTGCGTTCTTATCTCAACTGATAAGGCATGTCAACCAGTAAATGTGTATGGGTCTTCAAAGTTTATTGCTGAGCGTTTGTTCACTAACTATGACTATGATTCTGAATCGACCATCTTTGCCTCAGTGAGATATGGAAATGTTATTGCCTCGCGAGGATCTTTTATTCCACTTTGGCTTGGGTTGTTGGCTGATGGTAAGCAAATTAAGGTTACTTCAACTGATATGACACGTTTTTTGTTTACACTAGAAGATGCTGTAGACACAGTTCTGGGAGCAGTTGACAAGTGTGAAGGCGGCGAAGTGTTCATCCCTCAGATTAATTCATATGGCATGTCTACTATATTGAAAGCGGTAGAAAAGATTCATGGAGATACATTTGAATATGAGTTGATGGGCTTACGCCCCGGCGAAAAGCTTCATGAAGATATGCTTGCAGAGACAGAGCTTCCTTTTACATACAAAGTGCCGGGAATCAACCTTCTGTCAGTTAGGCCGCAGTACACCAACAGAACTCATAACCCGGATTGGGCTAAGTATGACGGCCCACATTTCAACTCAGCACTGCATGTTTCAGACAATGTTCCGGCGTTAATTTCTCTAATCGACAGAGGTAATTCTGAAAGTTGTGAGGAATAAATGAAGATAACACACATTGCATCTGCTACAGTTTTAATAGAGCATAAAAATACAAAAATTTTAACAGATCCGTGGTTAGTCGGTGATGAGTATTATGGGTCATGGACTCATTATCCTCCCATTGATGTTAACTATTCAGATTTTGACGATGTAGATTATATCTATATCTCTCATATCCACCCAGATCATATGAGTCAGGAAACGCTAAAAAACATAAATAGCGACATTCCTATTTTGATACACAGCTATGATTCTAAATTCGTTAAAATGAACTTGGAAAGGTGGGGTAGAAAAGTTATCGAGATACCGCACGGCCAGAAGTTTCACTGCGGAGATGGATTAAATATACATATTTATGCCGCTGATAACTGCAATCCAAGTCAATGTTTCAAGTTTTTTGGATGTGGGAAAATGGAAACCAAGATGGGATCCACAGGCATAGATACGTTGGCAGTGATAGAAAACGGTGAACAGACAATTCTGAATGTTAACGACTGTCCTTTTCTTTTAACCGAAAAAACACTAGGTGTTATCAAGGCCCACCACCCAGAAATAGATCTACTATTAGTAGGTTACGCTGGAGCGGGGTCATACCCCCAGTGTTGGGACTACAATGACCATGATAAAATTAATGTTCATGGGCTAAGGAAGAAGCAGCACTTTCTTACGATGGGTCTTGAATATATTGACACTGTAAAGCCAAAATTCTATATGCCCTTTGCAGGAACTTATACGTTAAGAGGCAAGTATGCACACCTTGAGAAGTACAAGGTAGTACCGGAACTTCAAGAGGCATTGACATATTACCAAGAGAATATCAATACTGATTCAAAGGGAATATTGCTAAATTCTTGGGAGCATTTTGATATGCAATCTGAGACAGCATCAAAAGAATACGAACCAATTAATTATGAAGAAAAAATACGGTATACCGAAGAGGTTTTATCAAAGTACAAATATGAATATGAAAGTGATCCCGAGCCGAGCCTACAGCAATTTTTAGAATTAATTGATAAAGCTTATAATAGATATGAGGCAAAAAGAAATGAACTGAACTTTCAAACTGAAACTAATGTGCATATTTATTTACCAAACGATAAGATGGCAAAAATCTCTTGTTGCGGTGGGGGTTACAAAATCATAGACATGGCAGATTTTGATAGAACTAACTTTGTTTCTTATGAGGTTGATTTTAAATTACTCCTTAGAATTCTAAAAGGTCCACGCTATGCTCACTGGAATAATGCGGAGATAGGCTCTCACATACAATTTGCAAGAAATCCAGAAGTTTATGAGCGTGCACTTTATTTTTGTATGAATTATTTTCATGTATAGGGATTAACCGTGAAGCTTTTTGAAACTAAAATATTAGAGCAGGATGTTACTAAAATTAGTAAAGTTCTGCTAAGTGGTAATCTTGGATTCGGTCCTAACGTCACTTTGTTCGAGGAGAGGTTTGAAGCCTTTTCCGCAAAAAAGAATAATATTGCGACTAATTCTGCCTCTGCGTCTGCATTTATGATATTTTCTTACCTGAAAGAGAGATATGGTATTTGTGATGTCTACACAACATCACTAGGTTTTACCTCACCTGCATGGGCTGCTCAACATTTTGGTCACAACTTGTTCTTCGTAGACGTTCAAGATGACTTGCAATTCTCTTGCGAAGATTATAGAGAGCGGAGAAAAGAGACCGGCAACAAGGTAGTCCTGATGCCCGTTCTTTATGGTGGTGTAGGAAATATTAAAAACTTTGCTCCCATTGGAGATGAAATCGTCGTCATAGATTCAGCCCACTGTGTGACGCCAACTATAGAGTCAGACTTTATATTCTTTTCATTCCACCCTTACAAGCCAATATGCACATCAGACGGTGGCATGATTTCAACAGATATAGACGATGCAGCAGAATACTTTAGATCCTATAGGAACTTTGGAAGAGTATCTGTCGGCTCATCGTACACAATCAGTGATAACGGCTTTAAGTTCTATATGAACAACTTGAACGCGACGATTGGCTTAACGCAGATGGACAGACATTCAGAGAATCTACAAATAAGAAAAGAAAACTACATAACCCTTAGCAAGAAATATGATTTGATAGAGCACGACGATAGCTCATCATATTATTTTGCAACTACCTTGACTGATGAGGCAGAACAAGTTATAATGGAAACAGGTTTAGCTAGGCATTATCCTATGTTACATAAGATGCCTTTCTATGATAATGGTACAAAACTAGAGAATCTAGAAGCAAAACATCATAGAATATTAAACCTTCCGTTGTACTTGGAGTATTAGGTGTCTAACAAAACATTTATAATTGCTGAAGCTGGGGCAAATCATAACAGAGATTTTCAACAAGCAATAGCACTTATAGATGTAGCGGCTGAGGCCGGCGCAGATGCAGTGAAGTTTCAGACGTACTCATCTAATACTTTATATTCAAAGAATGTACCCGATTTTGCTGGGTATAAGAATATTAACAAGCTGATAGAAGACATTCAGTTGCCTAGAGATTGGCAGCCTAAGTTGAAAGACTATTGCGATCAAGTAGGTATTGAGTTTATGTCTACTCCTTTTGATGAGCAAGCTGTTGAAGAACTTTGTTCAATCGGCGTGAAAAGGCTCAAGATAGCAGGTTTTGAATCAACCGATCCCAGATTTGTAAAGATGGTTGCATCAGCCCAGCTTCCTTTGATCATTTCCGCAGGCATTGGCTCCAACTTGAATAGTATTCAGAGCATTATTGATTGGGTTGCGGAAGTGCAGGCAGAGCCAGATATTACAATTCTGCATTGTAACAACGCCTATCCCACTCCTGACGCTGATATATTTTTAAACAGGGTAGGTTCCATATTACGTCGATACCCTATTAAAGCTGGCTTGTCAGACCACACTAGAGGTATTTTAGCTCCTTGCTTGGCAGTAGCAAAGGGTGCAACGTGTATTGAAAAGCACTTTACTCTTTCTAACAAGTTGCCGGGGCCTGATCACCCATTTGCTTTGGAGCCACAAGCATTAAAAAAGATGATAGATCAGATTAGACTCTCTGAAAAGATGTGCAACGATACTTCTGAGCAAGTAACGGAGAGCGAAAAAAGTTTTAAAAAAGCTATGAGATCGGTCGTTTTGGCACGTAAAGTTTCCAAGGGATCCACCCTTTCAGAGGAGGACTTGACCACAAAGAGACCGCTATTAGCCGATTCAGTTCCGGCGTTTAATTACTATGATGTCATCGGTCGTCGAGTAAATAAAGAACTTGACGAAGATGACATTCTATCTTGGGAGGATCTACATGCTTAAGGGTAAGAAAGTTAATCTAAGGGCAGTCGAGAAGGAATCCATCGAACAGTTCAGGCAGTGGAGAAACCGACCCGAGCTAAGAAAATACTTCAGAGAATATAGAGAACTGAGCAGTACAATGCAAAATGCTTGGTACGAGAACAGAGTTCTTTCTGACGATAAGCAGGTTAACTTTGAAATCCGATTTAAGGATGCTCTTGTAGGCCATTGCGGTCTTTACTATATTGACTGGATCCATCGCCACGCAGAGTTTGGTATCTACATTGGTGACGACAGCTTTAGATCCGGTGGTTTTGGCTCCGACGCACTTAGAACTCTTGTTAAGTATGGCTTTAACGATTTGAATCTAAATAAGATTTGGTGTGAAGTTTATACAAACAACGATGCACTTGATGTTTACAGACATATTGGATTCAAAGACGAGGGTGTTCTTCGGCAACATTACTACAACGAAGGTCAATATTGGGACTCTACTATGCTTTCAATGCTGAAGAGCGAGTGCGAGTTTTTATAATGGACACCATAAATGTTATTGGTCCCGGTATATCATCGTTGGACTATGAGCCCCGCGAGGGGGATAAAACCCTAGCATTTCAAGAAGTGTTCCCAAATTGTATAGAACACCTAGGCATCATTCCAGATTATTGGACTTTTGCAGATCCTAATGCAGCTTTGTCTGGATTTAGCTTGTTGTTGGATAAAACATCTGAGCACGACAAATATAAAAACATTAAGATACTTGTACCAGATGTATTTTTTGAAAGCTTAGCTGTTTACAGAATGTATTTCGGCACCACGCCTCTAATGAGAATTCACAACGGGTGGGAGATATTCCAAGACCTGCTGAAAAGAGTCAGCGAATTGTACGATGTTATTTCAATTCCAGTGACAACCACTAAATATATCCAAGTATACGAGAAGCAAAGCAGCGAACTAAAGCAATTGTTTGAACACGAATATATTAGGTTTATGTCAGATAAGGTAATATTTGGAACTGTTAAGTTTGATAGTGAATCTGTTGTGGGAGATAGATACAAGTGGGGATTAGAAAACAAATTGACCTCAAGTGTATTGCCGATATGCAGTTTTTTAAGAGCAAAAAAGTTAAAAATTTATGGTTTTGATTATATAGGTCCAAGATTTTATTCGGATATAGAACGTCATCCATGGTCAAATAATCCGCATGATATAGACGATAGAGTTCAGTTTTCTCTCTCTTTGTTGAAAAAGTGGTTGCTTTGGTATGATTTTCATGGTATAAAGATAGTGTCTGGCACAAAAAACAAAAATAGCTTGCCTAATACAATTCTTGCATCTGAGGAATAAATGCAAAAGACTTATATTATTGCTGAGATTGGTATAAACCATAATGGCTCAATGGATATTGCTAAAAGGCTAATTGACGTAGCAACAGTAGCCGGCTGCGATGCCGTAAAGTTTCAAAAGAGAAACCCTGATGTCTGCGTCCCAGAACATCAAAAGAGTGTCATGCGGGATACCCCATGGGGCCGAATGAGCTATTTGGACTATAAATATAAGGTAGAGTTCGAGAAAGAAGAGTATGATGAGATTGATCAATACTGCAAGGATCGAGGCATTGCATGGTCTGCAAGTCCATGGGATTTGGACAGTTTAAGATTTCTAGATCAATATGACATTCCTTTCTTAAAGATTCCATCTGCAATGCTGACTAACGAAGAACTGATGCGACAAACTGCAAAGACAGGAAAAAGAATTATTTTTTCTACCGGTATGTCAACATTAGAAGAGACAGATCAGGCTGTAAAGTGGATGAAGGAGGAGAACGCAGACTTTGCTCTTTTGCACTGTAACTCAGCTTACCCAGCCCCGCTAAAAGATCTAAACTTAAGCTGTATCAAGACATTGAAAGATAGGTATGACTGTGAAGTGGGCTACAGTGGCCACGAGTTCCGACTCGGAACCACAGTAGCTGCCATTTACCTTGGGGCTACAATTTTGGAACGTCATATTACTCTAGACCGAACAATGTGGGGTTCGGATCATCTTTCATCAGTAGAGCCTCAAGGACTTATTAAAATGGTTCAAGGTGTCCGTGAGCTAGAACTTGCTTATGGAGATGGACAAAAGAGAGTTACTGAAGGCGAACTGCCTTCCCGAAAGAAATTGCGAGGATACTGACATGAAACAGATTGAAGATTTGGCATTCCTGATCCAAGCGAGATTAAATTCACAACGGTGCCCTAGAAAGATGGCTCGCCCTTTTGCCGATACAACACTATTAGATATTAATATTAAAAAGCTAGTGGATTCTGATATAATTCCAAATGAAAATATCTATGTTTCGGTGCATGAGCAAGAGCTAAAAGATATTGCTAACAAGTACCCTATTAATATTTTTCATAGAAGTGAGCGTTCCGCCAATTCAGAGGGAACTCCTATGACGGAGATATATGAATGGTGGAATTTACTGCCGCATAAGTATGTTGTTCTAACAAACGCATGTGTGCCTTTACTTAGAAAAGAGACAATTGAGGACTTCACCAAAGCATATTGCAGCACTGACAGCGTTGGTATGTTTGGTGTGATTGAAAAGAAGAATTACTTTTGGGATTCTGAAGGTAATTTTCTCACAAGTCTAGACGAAGCAGTAATGAATACAAAGACAGCAGAGCCAGTCTTGGAAGCTGCTCATTGCTTGTATGCAGGTAGTTTAGAAAATATTGGCAAAGGGATTTGGATGGGAGATCTTAGAAAGAAGGGTGATGTGGAATTTTTTAAGGTGCCCGAAGAAGAGATCTTTGATATTGATCATGAGTGGGAGTTTAGCCTTTATGAAACACTTTATCGCCATAAGGGTGAAAAGTAGATGAACTGGCTCGACAGTGAAAAGATCTCAATAGATAACTTACACAACTATGATATTTCAATAGTGCAGAAATGCTTAGAATACATTGAGCAATATAAAGTTGAAAATGGCGACTTGTGGTTCGACAACATAACGAAAAACATTTTTAGCCTTCAAACTAGTTACGCGAATGATCCAGAAGCAGTCTTTTTAGCCACAAAAGATAAATTCTTAGAAAGCGATAAATATGGACTAGAAGCTTTAAAAAGCAAGCCCTATATTGATAGGCAACTTTTCTACGCAGACGATGATATTATTTATTCCGATGAGAAAATGCTAACCAAATATCGTGATTCTAAGATTTTAATTATTGGAGCAGGCCCCTCGGTATTGCAAAGTGAAAGTGAGTGGAAGAAAAACCTAGAGCATTACGATTTTGTATGGTCATGTAATCACTTTTTCAAGCCCAGCTTTTTAAAAGACATAAAGTTTGATCTTGTGACGGTTGGCAACGAGGTTGATTTCTCTAGCAAAGAATTTTTAGATAGACTGCATTATGATGACATTACAGTGGGAATTGGCACTAATGTTGGTCGTGGCGGTCGTGCTTTTATGAATTTTATTAATTCTTATAAGAAGTCTTTCTTTTTTTCCACGAGATATTTTGGTAAAATTGGTTCAATACCTAGAATGCTTGTCCTCGCACAGAAGCTAGGAGTTAAGCATGTATCAATTGTTGGCATGGATGGACTGCCACCACCAGACAAGTTTAATAAAAGCAGTGCAGGCGTCTTTGAGGATAAAAAGCCTTCTGACGATCCAAATAGCAACTATTATAACTTATATCGTAAACATTATATAATGATTTGGGATCACATATTAAATGATCTAGATAAAGATAAGAATATTACTTTTCATAATTATGGCAAGAACTACGAATTTAACATGACTAAAGATATACCGGAAAGCAGATGAGGGATGTTTCAAATTTGAAAAAAGATGGCATATCTATCACTGACATAAATATTTCTGAAGAAGACTTATATAATTGTGTAAAAAAGTTTGAAGAACTAGTGCTAGACAGCACCTGCCACGCGAAAAATGATGATAATTTTACTTTCATAAAGCATCCGCTCTTCCATGAATGTTTTGCGAAACTAGCAGTAGCAGATGAAATTTTAAAGATACCATTTATGTTTTTTGAAGGTAGGGACTTTTTCCTAGGCACATCTAATCTACGAAGAAGTAAAGCAACGAGCAAGTCAGAAACAACTACGACAGTATACCACAGAGATCAAAATTTGGGTGGGCTAGAGAGTACAAGAGGTAATTTTTTAAAAGTTTTTATATATCTCACCGATGTGAGCACTGATAATGGCCCATTCGCATACATTAAAGGAAGTAACTCCGATAGGAAAGAATCCTCGGATTTATACAGAGTGCCAGACCAGATCGTATACAATTTGTATGGCAAAGACAAAGAGTTTAAATGCACGGCTCCAGCCGGCTCAGTGATAACAGCCGACACTACAGGGCTGCATAAGGGAACTAAAGTAGTCAGTGGCTATCGAGATATGCTAACAATAAATTTTTGCACAATAGAAGAGAAAAACACAAATAATTTTAATGTAAATTCAACTTTTTTAGAAAAAATACCTGAACACAAAAAGGCATTATTTAGAAACTATAATGTAGTCTAATAAGGAGGCACTGCTAATGATTATATATGTTGATATAGACGAGACGATTTGTGTGTCGCCGGAAAGTAGAGACTACTCTTTAGCAAAGCCAATTACTGCCAATATAGATAAAGTTAATCGCCTGTATGAAGCAGGCAACACAATTGTTTATTGGACAGCTAGAGGCACAGGATCTGGCATTGATTGGAGAGAAGTAACAGAAAAACAGTTTTTTGAGTGGGGTGTGAAGTATCATGACCTCAAGTTTGGTAAGCCAATCTATGATCTTTTCGTAGATGATAAAAATATTAATTCTAACACTTTTTTTAGAGGAGATAAAAATGAATAACGAAATGCACCTTTCAGATGAAGCAGTTGGGGCTGTAATGATGGCCCTCCAGAAGTCCCTTATGGAACAGTCTGATATTGTTCCAACCCTAAAGGGCTTCAAGTTCCGTCTTTCCGAGGCTGGACTTATGATTATGAATCCTCCTATCCTTCGTGTAGCGCACGATGAGGAAGAGGATGCCGAGGTATAATTATTGGTGTGATCTGTGTGGTGAACTATCTACAGCAGTTCACGGAATGAGCGAACGTCTTCACAACTGCGAAAGTTGTGGAGGTGTTAACTCGCTACATAGAAAACCATCAATCGGATCTTTTCAGAAAAAAGATTTGCAAAAGCCCGGTGAACTTGTTAAAATGTATATAGAAGAGACTCGTCAATCAGTTCGCGAAGAAAAGCGACAACTAACTAAGGACTATGACCCAAATGACACTAATTCTAGGTGACATGGCTTTAACCATTAACGGCTGGACACTCGCCTTCCTCCTATCGCTGGCCACTATTGGTTTCCTTATGATTTATGTTCGTTACCTACTTCGCGAACTGGTTGACCTGTCCGAAACCATTGTCGAGTTGAACAATGAGTTTATTAGTTTCTCGTCCCATTTAAAGGCCCTTTACGAAATGGAAATGTTTTATGGGGACGAAACCTTGGGTGGTTTAATAGATCACTCAAAACACCTTTTAAACCTGTTTGAGAACTTTGAAGATCAAGTAGGATTTGAGGACGATGGGGAGGAAAACGAGGAAGAGATAGATGACGGAACCGAAGAGGCGACGACGCCGCAGATCCAGCAGCAAGCGGAAGTATTTTACGGTGGAGCACGAGAAGGCAATCCTTGAGTACGTTGCCACGGAAGATAACCGCAGAAGAACTGAATTATACAAAGAGCTAATAGGACCTGTATTTGACGAGATGGTAGACAAGATAGTCTACTCTTATAATTTCGCATCACTTCCTAATATTCAGGCACTCCGAGACGAGTGTAAGATTTGGTTGACTACTATTCTAGAGAAGTTCAACCCCGACAAGTCAAAAGCATTTACCTACTTTACAGTTGTAACGAAGAACTGGTTTATTGCCCAGACCAAAAAGC
>VMHT01014820.1_pt1 | contig 14341 bp, 17 predicted proteins | sample 4693611 | NCBI WGS metagenome assembly VMHT01 (sample SAMN12280063, study PRJNA550983) | marine metagenome | isolation source: seawater sampled from same location over 5 years 0.02-0.2 micron viral filtrate | place: USA: collected off the coast of southern California halfway between the port... ... | reverse complement strand
TTGTGCGGGATTTCGAAGTGCTGACAATTCCTGTCGTGCATCCATCAATCTAATGTTTTTAATAAGAGCAAGAGCACCAAGGCCTTTGCTGTAACCAACTTGAGCGTTACTGTCGCACCCTAAGTCTAAGAGTCGCATGTTGCTAAGGTATGCTGCTTTTGAGGCATCTAATTCAAAGGCCGCTCTGCCGTTTGGCACGAAACTTGTGGCGTCAACGTAGTGGGTTCTAATTTGTCCTGAAGCGTAAATATCCATTTTGTTATAAATAGATGCAATATAAAAAAAATAAAGAAAAAGGTCAAAAACGCAAATCTAATGATACCTTTTTTTATGTCTTAATAAACTACTTTGGTTCATTTCTATATTACATTCATCACAAACAACTCTTTTATCACTCCAAACTTTACCACATTTTTTCCAGCATTCTTTTTTAAAGTCATTATAATTCCATAATCCGCGTTGAGTGTTTAATTTAGGTTCTTCTAATTCTATACAAATTCCTTCTATTTCTTTTAGTTCATCTTTAGTTAAGTTGTTATCTATATAAATAGGACAAATTATCCAATTATCCCAACCACCATTTTCTCTTATAAATTTATAGAGTTTTGAATTATATTTTTTACAGTTTTCATTTACACCTTTATGAAGTCTTATTCTGTCTTTATAATTTTGAGTGTGACCTATATAATGGTCTTTTATAGTTGTATCCAAACACGTTATTTCATATACACATTCCATAGTAAGTATTAACTTACTGCTTACTTACTCAACTTTCAATTTTTTTTTATGCGTTCCACAATATCTTTCTGCTCCAATAGTTGGCACTGTTCTTATCATCCTTAGTTAGTTTTCCTTGTTTGTTTCTTATACCTCCAGATCTCGCTAAATACGATTTTCTACGTGCTTCATCTTTATGTTGAGTAAAGTCCTGCATTGAACTATCTCCAAAATGTATTAGTCTTTTCTTTTTATCTTTCATTACATATACCATCATCTTTTTTCCTTTCTTAGTGCTTTTCATAGGCTTATACAAAGGTTTGTTGGCCATTTATATTTATATATATATATTATTTATCTTTTATCAATAGTGTTAATATAGCAGTTCCTAAAGTTCTAATTTCTTTAAAATCTTTATCTAATATTCTTAATCTAAGGTTCTTTAATACTTGCGGAAACTTGTTATCTAAGTCAATGTATACTAATTCATTGGCGTCATATTCCACTATACCATTAACGTTGTCATTCACTGGAATAGTTGAAAGTATATTAATTTGTCTTCCACGATTATTTTGTTTTGATTTTACTATTGCTCCACTAGCATAATCAAAGCGTGATGCGTCATAACTGTGGACTGGATTGCTGTCAATCATCAATATATAATTATCGCTTAACGCCACTGCATTTTCTACTTGAGCAGTCAAATCGTATCCACATTGATTATCATTTTTGGTTAATATAGTCGTTCTTATTCTCGGTGCTGTTGCATTTGAAAAAGTAAAGAAGCCCGCATTATCTTCTTCTACATTGTATCCTAGATTTCTTAGGATTTCATTGTTTACTCTTATAGTCATATTTTGCGTTACCGAATATGTATCGTTTTCAAATTGAACATCTTTTAAAGTAGTAGCAAAAACATTTCCGTAAAATCCATTAGTTGATGTTAAAAGTTTAAATGCGTTTGTGTGAGGAGTTGCACCGGCACTACATATTTGTTCTCTACCAGTTCGTTCATATCTTAAATTATCATCTGTTAAACAATGTGGTGTTATCACTGGATGTCCACAAATAGCATCAACACCGCTGCCACAACAATATATATAAGGATACAATGGTAAGTTCCGTTTTGCCTCAGGGATGTCTACGCTAAATATTTCAGTTATTTTTCCACCTAATCCACCAACTGTGGTTGGAACCCCGCCGGTGGGAGTAAAGATTGTAGGTCCGCCATTGATTGTTAATACGCCAGTTGTTAAATCAGCAACAGCAGTTGCAGCAATCGTATCTCCTGCTACTGGTTTTGAATTGTAGATATTCCAGTTTACTGAATCTACTGCTTCCCACCACGATATTCCTCCACCAACTTGAACCCTTCTATAAGTTGCTATAGAACCCGTCAAACCTTGTATATCAAAATTTTCAGTCGCAGTAGTCGGTGATTGCGTCCAAGGATTTCCACCGGGCAAATACAAATGACTATCTACACTTGCTATTGAACCCGTTAAAAAATTGCCTACTCTTTCAATAATCATTAGGTCGTGGTTTGCTGGATTAGTATCTGTGACAAGACTAAACTTGTGTGGTTTAATATTTGATGTTCCCGCAACCCCATTAGCGTGAAAAGTATATGGATCAGTTGGCCGTCTACACCTTATTTCATACTCTCTATCGGCATCTAATATCTCATCACTTAGAGGAACGCCTATATTCCGTGATGCAAAATCCGTGAATGAAAGTCCAATGCCAAAACCATTTGTTTCAGCATTTCCAGCATTCGATATTAAACTTCTTACATCACAAAAAAATATTCCTGCTCCGTTAGAAAATTGTCCTTCAGGAATCGTTGGAAAACAGAAGTTGGTCAATTGAGCAGTTGAAACACTTGATTCTAAATTTTGTTGAACCATTCCTAAATTAATCCCCCCAGCATCTATCTTGTCTCCTATTTGTAAACTTGGAACATCTCCACTTCCATCTAATGCAGCTGCTTTAGTAATACCAAATAATTCATTCCCATCACCCGCTGTTCTTCTTGCACCATTCTTATTCATATGAAATGGTAATGATAATGGACAAAGTTTGTATTGTATATCAGTTAAAGTTGTGTTGTTGTCTTCTGTTACTCGGAATTCACCATAATTTAAATTTAATGGTAATCCGCCTATACCTACTTCTTGCGTCGAATTTAAGGCTGATTGTAAATCTGCTGATAATTCTGCTATATTTGATATAGTATATTCTTTAAACGGCATAGATTCAATAACGTCATAACTTCCTAAATTTGTATCCCAATTTACAGTCACATTTCCATTGAGCCCATTAACTTTTAATACATCAAAATCAGTTTTAAAAGTTAAATTCTGGACTGCTATCTGGGCATTCTCGCTCAATTGAATTCCAGCATCTAAATCAGCATTAAACTTTCCGTCATTGGTAGTTGTTAATCGTAATAGTTTGACCATTTATATTCTACACAGATTTTATTATTTGTTTTTTTAATCTTTTTTTTCTTTTTAGTTGTTCTTCAGTTCCCCATTCACTTGGATAATTCATTTGATATATATGTGATTCATCTGCTACAACTAAACAATCATTCTTTATGCCGTAGTTTCTTATCAGCCGGTCAATATGTGCTAAAGGCGGTCTAACCTTTAACATGTCTTTAATAATAGGTAAAGGTAGATATATTAATTTTGCTCCAATTATATACCATTTATTATTCCTAATATAGCCTAACCAATTAATCCTATCTTCTTCTTGACTAATCTCAAAAGGATTAGATTTAAATAACACTCCATCTTCAGTATAAAAAATAGATGAATTCTCTTCTACTGCATACGGTAATATAAAATCCATAAATGCTTTAGCAACTAATTGATATGAACGTTTCATTCCATTATAATCTTCTTTATCATATCCTTCTATGATATGGATTTGGTCTTCTTTAACACCATTATCTAATAGACTTTGTTTGGTTGCTAATGCTAAATGCATTCTCCGTCTTATAGTTAAAATTACTATTATAGCCATATTACTATTACTTAGATTTTTTATTCCTATGTTTTTTCCAAAGGTCTGCATCAGCAGTTTGTCGTGTTTTACCACCGACTGCAAATGAATAGACACGTGCTTGAGCCCATTGCGGTCCATTTATCGCTCTACGCCCAGGATTTGATTTGAATGCTCCAAGTCCTCTATCATATACTTTATCCAATATACTCATTGATATTCCAGTTAGTTTGCTTATATCTTTCTTAGAGTTTGGTTGTTTTAATGGTTGCTTGTATCTCTTGTTGAATTTTTGTTTATTCGTAGCCATTTATGTTATAGTTATATTTTTTTATAAAAGATTTGTGCTACTTCCATACTATGATCCACGAGTTTGTTTAATAACTTTAATTGGTTACCAGTTAGATTATCTGGAAGCGGACGATTCTCATATATCTTTCTAATCATACCTATTGTTAGATGGTCATTTAATGGCTTTAATAAATCCTTCAATATCTTTCCAAAATAATTATTACTAACTACAGTATCATTTTCATTCCAAAATAATCGTTGTTTATTCTTCAATTTATTAGTCTTGATATAAATCTTAATCTTATCCATAATCTTTTCAGCTACCGGATAAGTCTTAGAAGTGGCTTGTTTTCCAGAAGTTTTAATACCCCCAGTAGTTTTAGAATGCTGTATATATAATAGATTTTTATTAATCCATAGGTAATTCTTATGGTCAGCAGGGGGCTTCCGCTTAGTAGTCCAAATATGTAAAGTAGCATATTCTATGGTTCTTAATAATACATTATATTTGATATCGTCTTTTATTTCATAATTATTCAACAACAGATTTAACATAATGTAATCCCTATCTGCTGTAGGACTTAGACTATGAAATGTATTTGCAAAGTTTTCTAATTCTTCCCAAGTTGTAGTCATCGCTTTAATCTCCTTTTCACTCTTTTCATTATTTCCATTTGCTTCTTGTATTTCCTCTCTAAGTTCTGTTCCTACCTTCTTTAAGGTTGTAAATAATTTATGATATTTCTTACTTTCCATGTTAGGTTTGCTTTCTTTCAAAATTGCTAAAACAGATGCAACTCTTAGGTTTTTTGTTTGATTGCTTTCAATTTCTCCAAAGATAAACTTCAGCGTCCTATCTCTCACGGTTTTGTTTGCTAATCTGTTTAGTAAAAATAGTGGTGTTGTTTCTTTTAGATTGTTTAATGTGGTTATTCTTACTAACTGCGTAGAGTAGGCCATCCTTGAACCATCGCTTAAATCTGGCCGTATTTCATTTAAATAATTAATCCACTGGTTTCTGTCACTTATTAACTCTGCCATATATAATTATACTAGATAATAAATCTAGACTTAAAACTTAAAAAATCAAATTTAAGAACAAAGTTCAATTGACGCAGTCTTATTTTTTGTAAGGCTTCTTATTCTTGTTACGCGAAGCAATTGACGTAGTCTTATTCATCTTATCAAATATCTGTTTAAGACTAATCTTTGGCTTTTTTCTTTCTTTCTCTTTGATTTCTTTTCGCATGTCGGCTCTTCGCATTTTATAAACTGGCTTCATATAAATCTATAAAATATTTTAATTAAGAAGAATTCTTCGATTGATAACTTGTCCATTTTTGTTGATAGAAAATCCTAAATTACTTACTAATATTTGGGTTGATGCTGGTGCACCGCTATCGCTTTGAATTGCTATCGTATATATTTCTTCCGCATCGGCACAATCACCAGTTAATATCTTAGTATTAAAACTGACTGCTCTTTTATTTTGATGATGGGATTGTTGTTTGTTTATGCTATACATCTCTATATCTTCACCTATCAAAATCAATTCTCCAGCATCTAATGTATAGGTAACTCTTGAATGATACCAAGCACCAGCATCTCCAACTCCAGTCATTTTAGTATATACAGTAAAGAAAGGAATGGAAGATCCGCCTTGATAATTATCAATACTAACATTAGCACATAGCGAAACCAATTCCCCTAAGGTTACCGGTTGATTTCCTTCACTATAAAAATAGTAATTGAACTTTGAAGCATCAGCTAAAGTCTTAGCAAATAACCATCCATCTCGGCCGTCTAAGTCTGCAGTAGGTTGAGGTGAACTATCTGCTATAACACCCGTTCCACCAGCGGAACTAAGGCTTACTTTGCCGTTATAGATTACACAATTCTTTTGGTGTTCTTCAAGATGTATTTTCTGTAGTAATTCTTCACTGCGATTATGACTCATATATATAATTCAAATAAAATATTTCATCTATATATAAATGGGATTTTGCTACTTTTGCGATTTACTTGAACGAAAATCTTGGAATGGATATTTTTGCTCTACTTGCGATGAACTTAGGTCTATAACTAAGGTTTATGGTAATGAAAGAATGTTGGATATAGTCCAGACTGTATGTCTTAGAGACCAAGAACAATTGGAAAACAAAATAAAGAATTTAAACAAAAAAAAATCTAGTATTACAACAAGAAGCAAAAGCGAAGATGTAACATCAACTTAGCCCCGTCTGCGACCCCTTCCTCTGTATACAGCCTTTTTAATTTGATTTTCTACTTTGACTGGTGCTGGTGACGCCACTGCAACAGGTTCTTTTTTTTGGATAACAGGTGCTTGCTGGACGTGCGATACTACTGAATGTTCCGGTTGTGCCGGTTGTGCCGGTTGTGCCGGGGGTTCTGGCACAGGCTCTGGTTCTGGCTCAGGTTCTGTATCTATAACTTTAACTTTTCTTGGTTTCTTAACTACATCTTGCAGCGTAAGGCTTGCTAACTTCTTTTCTAATTCTGCTATTCTTTTATCCTTCTCATCGCTCTTTTGAGTTTTCTTTAATAAATCTTTACGAATAATTTCGTCTCTCTCTTCGTTCTCATTAGCCTTCTTAATCTTTTTAACTTCGCTTTTTTTGCTTCTTGCTAATGCACTCGCAGCTCTAGCCTTAGCCAATCCAGCCATAACCTTTGCTTTATGCTCAGGCGTCATCGGTTTACGCTTTTTCTTTTCTTTCTTAGGCTTTTCTTCTGCTACTACCTCCTTAGGTTCTTCTGGTATAGTTGGTAAGATTTCGGGGACTTTTTCTACAATTTTGGGTTCTGCTTCACTCATTTATATACTATATAACAGATAAAAAATCTATAAAAAATTGTGTTAATATCTATAGAAAGGATGCCTGGCACGGCACCGACGCCTTTTTTTTTCTTCGGCTATAACAAAGTATGGTGTGGCAGAGTTTAGTGACGCCTTTTTTTAGAAGAGTTATGGTGGGGTGACGCCCTTTTCACCATTTTAAAAGAGGTGTCAGTCTTTTTTTTCAGTTCACGTATAGTTTTTCAAAACACGTGCCAAAAGCGCAAAAGTGACACTCACTGATTTCCTCAAATTTTCCAATTTAAATATAGATAATTACTATATAATGAATTTCTTTACTGGAGACCTTGATAGTGACTGTTTTATAATGTTAGATATGCTAAGTCAAATAGAGTATAAAAGTGGATGCGATAGATATAAACTATGCAAGACGAAGAAAGGAGATGGAAGTATACTCTATGGTAACACATGGCGGGCGTTTCTAAAATATGATGAACACGGCAATAAAGTCTACAGACCAAGAGACCCGAATGATACGACTAAGTTTCTATCAAAAGCACAGCAAGAGTATCCAGAATTACTCTTTGCATTTCAAGAGTTTAGAGATTATCACTTTAAGGACTTTGAGTTCACGCACGTGATGATGAATAAGTCCTACCCAGTTGATTGGCATTGGGACAAAGCGAATGTAGGCGAAAGTGTTGTTATAGCATTCGGTGATTATACTGGTGGAGCAACACAGATAATAGACGATGATGGAATAAGGAACTTAGATACACGCCATAAACCAGTTAAATTTGATGGTAGTAAGATTAAACACCGGGTCGAACCTTTTACCGGAGAAAGATATGCTTTAGTCTTTTTTAAAAATTGATTTGTTAATTGATACAAAAGACAGTAGATATATGTGTCCAGTCTGTAAAACGAGTTGTTGTAGTAAAACTAAGGGAGTAACAAATCCTTTTAAATGTATAGAATTAACCGATTGTATTATTATTGAAAAGAAAGCAATAAAAGTAATATAAAAATTGAAAGTTGATTTTACAGTTATAATTATAGATATAAAATGACGCAAAGTGGATATCCAGGAATTACAAAAGACGTAAAAAATCAATATACACAAGGATTTAGGTGGAGATTTAGATATAAGGGGAAAACAATTAAAACAAGTGTAGATTTAGATAAACTTATTGAATTTGCAGATAAATGGAAACTTGATAATACCTATACAACTATACCTAATAGCAGTGGTTATAAAGGTATATCTAAATCACCATCTAAATCATATAAGCAAGGATTTAGATGGAGATTTATATATAAGGGAAAGACTATAAAAACAAGTGTAGATTTAGATAAACTTATTGAATTTGCAGATACATGGAAGATTGAAAACACTTAATTAGGAACTAATAAATAATCATTAGCATTAACATTTTCAGCTATAGTATAATTCATTTTTTCTAACCAATTATGTAATTCAATAATTCTTTTTTGACTTCTCCATACTTCTACAATGATACTAGGTTTATGTTTGTTGATTAAATCAGTAGCCCCTTTTAGCACTTCAAATTCAGCACCTTCTACATCTATTTTAATGAATTTTATAGGTTTAGGATAGTCTTTAAAATAAGTATCTAATGTTATCGACTTTACATTGAAAGTATGTTCGAAAGTTTTTCCTTTTCTATACATGCCAGATCGGCCACTAAGGTCGCTTTTAAATATTAAATCTAAGTCATCTTCGCTGTATAAGCCATAATTACAAGTAGTTATATTTAGTAATTCTTTTTCTTCTACTGTTTTGGTTAAACAATCATATATTTTAGGTATGGCTTCAAATGCATATACATCACCGCCTTGACCCACTAACTTAGATAATTCAAATGAATGCAATCCTATATTAGCACCGCAATCAATAACGGTATCACCATCATTAACAATATCTCTAAACTTCTTTACCATAGTTCTTTCCCATACTTTTCCTTTCTCAAGGCATTCATAAACCCAACACTTTCCAGCGTCTTTAGGATAATAAATTCCATTTATAACATTCATCTTATCTATATGTTTAACATAGATATTTATTTTCTAGGTATATCTTAATGTATTATATAGCAATTCCTAGTCACGGCAGAAGTAATGTTATTAAAAAAAGAACTATAGCCTTTTTAGAGAAGCATAAGATAGATAAAACCAAAGTGTTTATATTTGTAGAAGAAGAAGAAATGCACGAGTATAATGAAGCATTACCTTGCTATCACATTTGTAAAGGAGCAAAAGGAATAGCAGCACAACGGATGGCTATATCGAAGTATTTTGATGAAGATGATTTTATAGTAAGTATGGATGATGATTTAGAAGAAATATATAGGGATAAAACACCTATAAAAGATTTAGATTTATTTATTGTATCAACCTTTGCTAAGATGATAAACAAAAACATAAGTCTAGCAGGGGTTTACCCTACAAACAATCCATATTTTTTTAAAGAAGAAGATACCAAAGACCTTAGATTTTGTATTGGTCAATTGAAAATGTTTATCAATAAGAGACATGTAGAAGAAAGAGAATACAATCTATTGGAAGATTATGAGAATACAATAAAACACTATAATTATAGCGGTGGAGTGCTAAGATTGAATAATATAGGCCTTAAGTGTAACTATAATACATTAAAGGGGGGTTTAAAGGAATATAGGAATGATGAAAGAAAGGTTGAAGAAGTTAATAAATTCAAAGCACAATATCCTACTTACTGTAGCATAAAGAAAAGTGGTAAAGATATATTATTAAACAGAAGAGTAAAGAATGAAGTAATATCAACTCTATGGATTGGTGAGCATTTAAATGAGTTAAGTGAGATATCGATGCTAAGTTGGTTGCAAAATGGCTATAATATAGATTTATATATAGATAAGTCTAAAGATTTTGTTATACCAGGAAGTATTTCAACTTACTTTAGAGATAGAGTAAACCTTTTAGACTACAAAGAGATACCGATGCCGCCAAACATCGATGTAACCAACATTTTACCTTTCAGTGATTTATGGCGATATAGGATGTTATTCTTTAAAGGAGGGACTTGGCTGGATGCCGACATGTTTTTATTAAGAAGATTACCTAATGATGAAACAATTATAAGTAGTGAACATACACAGCAAAAAGGAGCATATAAATCTAAACTACCATACGTTCCAAATATAGGAGTATTACGGTTTAAGAAAGAAGACCCACTCTTAGCAAAGGTAGTATATAAGATTGAAAAAAGATTAGCAAAACATAAAATACCTAAGTTTTGTGATAATATGAAACTCTTTAGAGATGTATTAAAAAAGCATAATGAAGTAGCAGATACAAAGTATCCAATATCTGCAGTCTATGACTACTGTCCTACGGATTGGTGGAATGTTAAAGAAACGTATTATGGAGAAACTTATAGGAATAAATGGGGTGTTGAACCATATTCAAACCGAGATATTATAGAATGTTCTACAGGTTGTCACCTCTGGATGAATTTTACCTATAACAAGCATAAGATTGATTTTAGTAAGGCGGATCCATTTAGTTTATATAGTATCTTAAGGCGGAGGGTCTTTTAGTTTTTTACTAACAAAATTTTCTCTCCAATCTTTTAGAATCCTTAGTCTATGTTTATCATAATAGGTTTGATTGTATTTCTTTCTTCTTTCTTTTTTTTCTATAGCAGATAGCATTTTAATAATAAAATATTTGAAGTAAACTTTATATTAATATATTGATTTTAATATATTCAATACAGAGTTAGATATAATAAAGATACTAAGGTTTTATAGTTTCGAAGTTGGAATTCATATATAATCCAGCGGAATTCGTAAAGTTAATAACAAGAAAACTTCTAGGTTTAGCGGTTTCTCTCCTAAACATTTCAACAAACTTTTTTTTATTATCCATATAGTTAAAGTCTTCTGCAATCATTTCTAATTCTTTGGCTGATGTATTAAACAAAATTGCACCGGTAATATTAGCTCTAACTGTTGTAGATATCATGCTGAATCTTTGAGACGTATATATTTGGCTTAGATTCAAATGTCTACCGTTGGCTACTAACTTTGAAATAATACCAAAGTTTTTATTTTTAAGGTTACCAGAGTATCCTACATCATCAAATATAATAACTCTATTTTTAATATGACCTTCTTCCTTTTCATCTAAGAAGGCTTCTTCTAAAGTATCATACAACATGTCAAGCACTGATTCATCATACCCCATAATATTGGTATCTGGTATTTCTTTGTATTCTGCTAACATCTTTAGTTTATTGTCTAATTTGTTATCACTAATAATATATATATCTTCGCCGTCAAACTTGTCAGCATAACCAAACTGGGGATTAAGCAAAAGGTTTAATACAATGGTTGTTTTGCCACTTAGTTGGGATTTCCCATTAATAAGCAATTTGAATGGAATATCGAAGGTAGGCATCGATTTGTGGAATTTGTCGCTGTCATCTTTAACTTTAAGAATTCTGGGCATAATAAATATATGATATATTTTTTGTATTGTATTTTTATACAGCGATGAGTGATATTTCTAGATTTTTACCAACCGCTGGATTGTCTAACATAGCAGAGGCTGGAGCCCAAAGATTAGCCAAAGCACAAAACACGGTAAGCGAAAAACTAGGTAAGGAAAGTTTAGCAAGAACTATTGAAGCAGGATTAGGTGGAATGAAGATGACTACTTTCGGTGGTAAAGTATTCAGTGGAATTGAAAAAGAAGGCGGAGCATACTTAAAACAGCAAGTTGGTCGATTATCCGGAGCCGCTAAAGATGCGGCGGGAAATGCTTGGGAAAGTGCTAAAGATGCTTTAAGTAATAGAGACCCTATCCAGATGGATGATATAGGGGATGTAGACGATGCAGCACCGGTAGCAGATGCTGGGGGAGCGGCGGCAGCAGATGCTGGATTTGCAGCACGAGCGAGTAATTTAGGAGGAAGACTTAGCAGTTTACAATCTAGATTACAAGGAGCCGGAGACACCCCGCCACCAAGACCAACAGCACCTAAGCCGACAGAAGATGCTCCAGAATTACCAGACCCAGCAACAAAACCTTCACCAGCAGAATTAGTAGAACCAGAAACAGCAGCAGCGGGAGAAGAAGGGGGCGTAGCATCCTTAGCAAGTTCCGAAGGTGGTTTAATCACTGGCACAGAAGCCTTATCAGGAATATTAGAGGCGACTGGGGTTGGTGCTCCACTTGGATTGATATTAGGGGCAGTAGGTGTGGGATTAGCATTAAAGAAAGATAAACCAGTAAATATTGCTACAAGCAGTGCCGATAGTGGTGGCTACAGTTACCAAATGGGGATTTGAAGCGTTAGCACACCAGAAATTGTAAATTTGAGTTTTTTCATATTTTTCATTTATATTTTAACATATCTATTTATAAAACAATGGATAAGGTAATTAGAATCACATCACAGCAAGGCTTTGCAGAATCTTGGTCATTTACATCTCCTCCTAAAACATTAAATCTTTGTGACTTTGTAATTCCACGTGGAATGAACATCGATTTATCTAAATCATACATCGCATTTAATGCTCAAGTCACCACCGATGATGACGCACCGGCTAATACTACAATGTATATTGAAACTGATGGAAGTAATAATTATAATGTTCCAGTGAGTGCAGTTATTAAAAATGCTTCTATTTCAAATAGCCGTGGATCAGTCGAAAGTATTCGTCGTGTAGATACATTGAATTGTGCTATGTTCGGCCTCCTTGATGATATGGAAAGCCGACAAAACAATCTTAATACATTTGCTGCCTATGAAGGTGGACGTGGTGTAGGAAACCAGACTTCTTTCTTTTTGGATGCTGTTACAGATAATACTGACCCAGCAGGAAATATAGTCAATGCTCAGCACACAAGTCGAGAAGTTGCCCGAGACCTCAAAATCCCTTTGGCGGAATTGTTTGGTGTAGCAAATTCAACAGCATATTCAACAGATGTTTTTGGCGAAACAAGAATTCATTTAGAAACAAACTTTAATAAAGTAAAACCAGCAATCTTAGGTGGAACCGAATCAACTTCAAATGGTTTTGACGAAGCGACCCCATATGGTAAAATGTTAGACCAAGCATCCCTTGCAGATACCACTATCGTAGGTGATAATGCTAACCCATTTGTTACATCATTAGCATACGACGACTGGCAATACGTAATGCCATTCTTTGTTGGACAGAAAGTGATTGTTAATGCTACTGCTTCTGCTGGAACTGCATTCCCAACTGATTTAGAATGTCTTATCACTGGAATTAGATATCAAAATGATAACACTTCTTCACCACCATCATCAACCGCTGGCAAAGTCAATATCACACTTACACGGACAAATGGTGATCCAGTGTATACTGTAAATGATGCCGCTGGAGCCAATATTACCAATATTTTGATGAATGCTAAGAATGACCAAACTCTTACCCCAACAATCAACCGAGCAGAATTAGTGCTCCAGATGAGCGAAGAAGCACCAGAACAACAGATTACCTATGATACTTGGACTACAGAAGAGGATGTTGGAGCAAATGCCAGCAGTTTTAACCGTGCTTACTCTTTAGAAGCGGAAACAACATTGTGGATGGCGTGCTTTTGTGCTCAAGGACAAATCCTACCAAAGACTGATTTGGCTTCTTACAGGTTTGCTATTAACAATGAAGAAGAAACTGGGAACCGGTCTATTGTAATGGCGAGTTCAACAACAGAAGGCAGCTCTATACAATATGACAGATTAATTAGAGCATTGGATAATCAAGGCGGATTAGGTTTCAGGAACGCTCAACTTAAATACTACTTAAATACTGAATCTCAAGCCCAAGCCTATACTGCTGCCGCCGTTTCTGTTATAGCAGAGACCGCACCAGCAACTCCAGAAAATAAAGTTCTTAACTTGAATATAGAAAGCAATGCCGCTAACATAGCAGATATTAAAATCTACAAATCAGTGCAGCGGACAATCTAAAGAATGTGATTACAATCTAATCGAAGATTTTATACTTTTTTTCTTTCATTTTTTTTTATATCTAATATTTATAAATATGAATTCAGATCTTCAGCAGCGAGTATTGTACCATCAGGTTCAGCCCCAATCGGAAAAATCATCATATACCCAATTTGACCAATGCAGTTTCCTTATCTCGGTAGGTTCTGGACGTTCCCTTCTTCCACAATCAGTTCGTGTTTTAGGAGATATTCGTGTTTTAAATGCAGGGGCTAGAACTCAAGGTGACCGATGTTGGGATAAAAATATAGGTGCTGGCTCTTTTATTGATTCAGTATCTGTCCAGACCCAAAATCAAGGCCTTTTAGAAAACATCCAGAATTATGCGAGATATGTAGCCATGGACAGTTGTGCTACTCTTAATGAATTAGACATGCTTAATTCACTTAATATGTGCGAATTGAAAACTGTAAATGAACTTCAAGCAACCACATTAGCGAATGGAATTGCTCCCGCTATGA